>Ga0206996_1013_pt1 | contig 48403 bp, 40 predicted proteins | sample Alteio_BWMinCont_2_FD_153467 | JGI IMG/M metagenome (GOLD analysis project Ga0206996, IMG submission 153467) | Enriched cells from forest soil in Barre Woods Harvard Forest LTER site, Petersham, Massachusetts, United States -... | ecosystem: Environmental > Terrestrial > Soil > Temperate forest >...
ATCGTAAAGGGACCGCCTCCGTGAATCCCGCTCAACGGGAGGTTGTCGATCGCACCGACCGATTTCACGCCGGGCAGAGTCTGAATGCGTTGCCATGCTTGCTCATAGAACGCCGCCCGTTGTTGCGGCGCATACTTAGCCTCAGAAAGGATCGTCCACACGGTGAGTACTTTCTCGGCCCGGAAGCCCAGGTCCACGCGCTCCATTCGCACGAAACTCTTGAGCATTAGACCCGCGCCAATCAGAAGAGCCAAAGACAGGGCAACTTCTGAAACCACCAGCGTGCTGCGGAGACGAGAATGTTTCGCAGTTGGCGTCGATCTTTGGGCTTTCAACGGTTGGCTTACGTCGACAAGAGCAACGCCCAACGATGGAGCTAGGCCGAAGATAATCCCTGTCAAAATAGAAACGACAGACGTATAGGCGAGAACTCGGCCATCGATGGCAACGTCTCCAATGCGAGGGAGGTTGTCAGGACTGAAAGCCGTGAGCAGGAAGATCCCCCCATACGCAAGCAGTATTCCGAATGCGCCGCCGCCGACAGCCAGGAGCAGGCTCTCCGTCAAGAGTTGGCGAACCAACCGTGATCGGCTGGCACCTAGTGAAGTGCGCAGTGCCATCTCTCTCTGGCGAATCGTCGAGCGGGCGAGCAAAAGATTGGTTACATTCGCGCAAGCAACCAAAAGCACGAGCGAGATGGCTGCGAGAAAAATCCAGAGAGCGAGGCGGATGTCTCCGACCACTTGATTGAGCAACGGCTCGACGCGTACCGTGATTCCCCGATTCTGAACGGGGTACTGCAGTTCTAAACTGCTAGCAACCGCATCCAATTCGGCGCGAGCCTGCGAGATGGTGGCGCCAGGTTTGAGCCGGGCGATAACCCCAAGCATGTTCCAGTCACGCTGGTCCAGATCAAAAGCGAGACCAAGCGGAGCAAAAAACGCCGCCTTTCTTGAAGGGAGCGCCGATGTAATGGGCACGGTCGGAGGGAAATTGAAACTCGCGGGCATCACGCCAATGACGGTATAAAGCTCGTCGTTGAGAGTGAGCGCTTTGCCGATCAGTTGTGGGTCGGCTCCAAACGATTCTCTCCAAGTGTCATAACTAAGGATAATCTCATGGTCCCGACCAGGCTGATCCTCGTCGGGCCGGAAGTTACGCCCCACAATCGGTTCAGCGCCAAGCGAGGGCAAGAGGTTGGCCGAGACCTTCACGCCGAATAACATCTGGGCTTGGCTCACCTTTGTAAGGTTAAACGCGTGAAACTTGTACGCGGCCATAAACTGGAAGGCTTTGGCTTGCTCGTTCCAGTCGTGGAAGTTCGGGAAGGAGACCCAATCGAAATCAACTCCCCGCTTCTGATCGTGCTCGATCAGTTGAACTAATTGGTCTGAATCCTTATAGGGAAGCGGGCGAAGTAAGACTGCATTTACCACGCTGAAGATAGAGGTGTTGGCACCGATGCCGAGGGCCAGCGTGAGCACGGCAACCGCAGTGAAGCCCGGGTTCTTGCGCAGCATGCGAGCAGCGAAGCGCAAATCTTGCCAACACGTCTCCACAAAGGATTCCCAACCGGCCGAGCGCACCACTTCCTTCGTAACTTGGAGATCCCCCCGCTCCAGGCGTACGGCGCGAAGCGCATCCTTGCGGCTCATCCCCGCGTTCATCTTTTCCTCGGCTGCCATCTCCAAGAAGCTGTTTAGTTCTTCTTCTAGCTCTCGGCCGACGCGTTTTTTTCGGAACAGCGATCGGAGTCCGCTCGATATGTTTCGCAGTACCGACATGACTGTTTACGACGCCTCCAAGATTCTGGCGATCGCCGCCACTTGCCTTCCCCATTCTCGTGTTTCGCTGTTAAGCCTCTTTCGTCCCTGTGCTGTTAGGGCGTAATACTTTGCGCGCCTGCTATTCTCGGTGGCTTTCCATTCGTTTCTGATCAATCCATCTCGTTGCAACCGCTGAAAGGCGACAAACAGCGAACCGGCGTTGAGGCGGAAAACGCCTTTGCTCATCTGTTCGAGCCGGACGGCGATCCCATATCCGTGCATGGGTTCGAGCGCCAGCGTTTTCAAAATGAGCATGTCCAGAGTGCCTTGAACGAGATCACTCGGCTGGTCCGCCATAGACGCATTGCTCCTGAGGCTCAAGAGGAAGGATATACTTCTCCTACTGATTGTCAAGAGGAGGGCTTCTGCAAGGACAGCTACCGCACAGCTACAATGTACGTACATTGTATGTCACCGTTTAAGTTGGTCAAGAGTTCATGAAAGCGCGTATTAAAGGTGCTTCCTCCAGGTCGACCGGGTCCTTCACCCGGCGGCGCAAGCTGCTGAGCGAGGTCGCGCGTCTGGCAGAGGTGGCCGTTTTCCGAACGTTGTCGGAAACCTACCGCACCTGCGGATCTCAGGTCGGCCATCGAGCTGAAAAACGACAGTGCCCGTAGCACGCAACAGGGCAGACGGAACCACCTGGCAAAATCATGGATATGTGTAAGCCTGAGTTTTTACAGGTGAAATTGCAGGTGAGAAGTTTCCGCTCGGATCGCAATCGCATTTGTACCACTAGAGCTTAGGGAATGGAGAGAGAACATGGCGGGGTGAAAAGGATGCTGTGCGCGTGCAGGATCATCTAGCGTTAACGTAGGAAGACAATTGCAGGATGCGGAGACTGGGTATCTTCGGAAGGGCGCGATCATTCGTAAGAAAAGCTGTTCAGCCGACTGCCAATGCCGCCACAACCTGGAGAGCATCAGGTGTCTTGAGAGACCGATCGGTGCTGACGCTGTCTGTAGAGAGAGTCGGGGAGGTTTTTGATGTTCAGAACGGCCATAGGTTCCTCCTAAACTCCTCCATAATGGAGGAATTATCAGCGAACGGTCAAGGCCGTTGCTGGCGCCAACAAACTTCCGCAAGTGTTTGCGGTCATATAGTTCCAGCCAGTTCTGAGTCGTTTTTGTCTCCCTTCCCGAAGAGACGGCCAAGGCGACCACACCACTCTTGAGCTGTATCCGCCAGCGATGGATGAGTTTCCGGGTTCTGCTCCAGCTCATTCATCTCGTGGTGCCATCCCGATTGTTCCTGTAAAGACGGTTGTAGAATGTGCCATCGTCCTTTTCCAAGCTGGGAATTCCAGCACCGTTCGTGAAGAAAAGGTCGAGGATTCCGTCGTTGTCGAAGAGTGCGACCCCGCCAAGCGTAGAATCGATTAGCGGTTTGTCAGGAGTAGTGCCATTGTTGAGAGCGAAGCCAGCGGCCGATCGAAGCTAACGCTTTCTGAGCCCAGAATTGCGCGGAGCCGGTTGCCGCTAAACATTTAAGCCCGAGGTCGAGAAAGCTTCTGCGCGGCATCCGGGCTGGTCTCCGCTGTGCCAATTCAGTTCAGAAATTTATATGTAGTCCGAATTGGATTTGCCGCGGCGGAATTACGTTGGAGGTAATGCGCCCGGCCGCAGGGTCACCGATCAAACTATCCGGAGCACCATAATTTTGTATGTTGAAAAGATTGAAGAACTCCGCTCGGAACGACACCATCGTCGATTCGGTGATCAAGAAGTTCTTGAACAGTGAAAAGTCTGCATCGGCCACGGAAGGTGTTCGCAATACGTTCCGGCCAAAGTTTCCATAGGAGAACGAAGGCACCGCGAAGGCGCTGGGGTTGAACCACTCCTGGGTCGTTCGATGTGCCGGCTGCGGATTTCCTACCAGGTTCGGCCTCGCGTAATTCCACCAGGACACTGAGTTTCCAATGTTCGCCACATCGCCCGACACGGCCAGGTTATAAGGTTGGCCGGAGCGCAGTTGCACAACTCCGTTCATCTGCCAGTTCCCCAACAGGAGGCTCGCTAAGGCATGCTGACTGAAGTACCTCTTGCCTTTACCAAAGGGAAGTTCCCAAATCCCGCTCATCGAAAGGAAATGTGGAATATCGTAAGAGGACACGCTTCGGCTTCCATTCGGGTCGTAGTAGTTTTGTAAGGATGAAGACCCTCCCGCTCCCGAGCCATTCTCCGCCGCAAACCATCCGCTGCTGCCGGTGTCGATGGCCTTCGACCAGGTGTACGACACGAGATACTGGAAGCCATTTGCAAACCGATGATCCAATTTGACCTGCAATGCGTTGTAATTGCCGTTGCCGCGATCGGTTCCAAAGAAGGGAGTGCCAGTGATCCAAGGGAACGGTTGTCGCTGGGCGACTTGGGCAGGAGTTCCAACTCCCGGCGTCACGGCAGTGTTGAACAAGCCGGTTTCATCCAGCCGGTCGCTGTAGCTGCCGACATATCCGACAGAGAGCGCAAGATTCCTTGTCATTTGCCTCTGGATCTCGACGTTCCACTCCTGAGATCGCGGGTCCTTGCGATTGGGATCAAAAAACCAATTGGACTGTGACCACGGAGATGGCCCGGGCAAAGCAGCAGCGCCTACCTGCCCGAAGGTCTGCTCGATGGGCGTGAGGGGTTTGCCCAGTTGGTTGATCGGGGCTAATGCAAATACCGAACCTGTAGCAGGCCACGATCCGGAGATTCCCTTCCAATCCTGCTCCATGCCCATGAGCGCGTCATAAACAACACCGTACCCGGCACGTACCACCGTATTTCCGGTAACACGCCAAGCGACGCCGACGCGCGGTCCCCAGTCGCTCCAGTTCGGAGCGGGCCCCCACGCCCGGCCATAAGGCGAGAGCATGATCCTGTCTCCGTTCGGAATGCTCTGCAAAGTGCCCCCGCCAGGAATGCAAGGCGCTTTTCCCCCCTGGCTGCAGGGTGGCGGTAATTGGTTCAGACCGATCCAATAGTCGCCGTTGGCGGTGAAACCGCTCACGACGGTACTCGACGAGGGGTCGAATGCTCCTCGGCGGTCAAAACGGAGGCCGTAGGTCACTGTGAGGTTGCTGCGCAATTTCCAGGAGTCCTGGCCATAGAAGGACCAAGTGTTAACGCGATTGCTGTTCGATACGCTGCCCGTGTTGTTCGTCTGCGCGGGAAGTCCAAGCAGTGCTGAGGCCAGAGAATTTCCAGTTGTACCGACGGCCTCAGGATTTCCTGTCGTATCGTTTGTAAACGTGTACGCGCCGTAGGGTGGACTGGCTGTATCATTGCCCTGTCGGACGAATTGGTAACCAAATTTGAATTCGTGCACCCCGTGCACCCAGCTCAGTCCTTGAGAGAAATCTATAACTGGGCTGCCAATGGTGTTAGCGTTTTGCACCCCTCCAGTGCCCCAGGGCGAAGCGAGAGTGACGAGACTGCCTCCAGAACTCGAGAATCCCAGCTTCTGCATCGGGCCGAGCCCGGCGATGTCTGTCTGAAAGCGTGAAAACGGCCGGTGCGCTCGCCCGAACCGGCTTTCCAGCATCAGAGTTCCGGTGAACAGATGGTTCCATCCAACACCGATATCCGTCGCGGGCACCGAGCCGCCGGTATCTCCAGAAATGCTGAATGGAGCGAGATTAATCACGTTGAGGCGGTCGTAGCGGAAGAACAAGCTATCTTTGCCCCCGAGCTGTTCATCAATGCGCGCCGTATAGTGATTTGAATTGTCCACTTGAGAGCGCGTTACGATGGCGTTGAATACCGGATCTCCGGTAAGGTTCGGCGTTCCATAGTAGGTCTTGACGAAGTTTACCGTTGTTGGATCGAGTCGGGCCGCAGGGATCATGTTCGGGCATCCCGCAGGATTCGTGCACGCCGAATTGAAATTGGGACTGCTCGGATTCGATGACGCAATGAACTGGCTGCGCGTAAACTGGCCAGGGTTCGCGGGGTCTGGCTGAGTTGTCGCTGGGTCATAGATATTTTGTTGCAGAATGGAGTTCGAGAAATCGCCAGAGAGTTCCTGGGCAGTTGGGACTCGATAGCGTGTCTGAGCCGCCTGGTTGAAGCGCCAGCCCTCATATCCAAATAGGAAAAATGTGCGGTTGCGTCCGTTGTACACCTTGGGAACGAAGACAGGCCCGCTGACCGTCGCGCCAAACTGGTTCTGGTGAAAGGCAGAGGGAGAGCTGCGGAACTCGTCTCGGAACGGATCGCGGGCGTCAAATGCATTATTGCGCACGAATTCCCACGCGCTTCCGTGAAGTTGATTGCCGCCGCTACGAGTCACGACGCTGACGACTCCGCCTAGCACGCCGCCATACTCGGCCTTATCATCATGTGATTGGACCTTGAACTCTTGAATGGCGTCCACGATGGGTGGAATGACGTAGGTGCTCGTGTTCAGCTCGGTGTTAATCACACCGTCCAGCATGTATAGGTTAGACCGGTTGGCCTGACCCTGAATGGATGGCTGCGACACAGTAGCTGTAGGCACGCCTAGCACAGCTAGATCATTCACTCCGACACCCGAGCTTTGCGAAGTGCTGATCGGAGTGGCGCCGGGCGTAAGGGTCAGCAATTGGGTGAAATTACGACCGTTAAGCGGCAATTCATGAATGGCTTCCTGGGTTATCACTGTCCCCAGTTCGGAACCCGTTGGATTCACTAGCCCTGCGCCCGATTCGGCGGTTACCGTGATTGACTCTATCGAGGACCCAATTTGCATTACAAAATTTCGTGAGACGTTATCTTGCACGTACAGCTTTACGTCCATGACGGACACGGTGCGAAAACCCTGCTTTCGGACGTTCATCACGTAATTGCCCGGGGGAAGAGATGGAAATACGTATACTCCTTGGTCGTTTGCCTTCGTCAGGGTCGCGATGCCAGTATCTGTGTTCTTGAGCTCAACTTCTGCATCGGGTACCACCGCATCGCTCTGATCGGTGATGCGTCCGGAAATGGAGGCTTTTTCGGTCTGGGCAACTGTGGATCGGGCGGCAAAAAAGAAAATCAGGATACTTAAGCAAAATAGGAGGGCAACAAACCCCCGAATGCGAATGTGCAGGACGTTCCCCATAAGCACCTCCTTTGCCCAAGTATTCCTGCCGTGCATGCGATTTGTCCCACGTTCAACTGTTCAACTTATGTTTTCTCTGTCGAGCGGACGCTCACCGGACCGATTCAAAGACGGTACTAAGAGTCGGCAGGCGAGTAAGGTGGATCGGCTTGTCGTGAGGTGAGTAACTAAGGGTGGTTCGGCTGGCCTCGCAGGTAGGCATACATGAGACTCGAACCTTCCGGGTGCGAAGGCTCGGCATCCGAGCGCTCGAATGTGACGAACACGGAATCAATCTCTCGCAGAATCTTCGGGTCATCACATCTAAACATCCAACGGCGCTGGACCTTATCATCCGAATAAAAAACCCCCAGCTTCAGGGGACGTTGATTCGGCCCTTCTTTTTTCGCCCAGACCTGGTATTGATAATTCGCCTTCTGCATCTTGTGGTCATTCAAATCGTAGGCATAGAAAATGAGCGACTTGCCCTCCGTGAAAAAAATTCGGCCAAAAGCGGGGCGGCTCTTACCTCGAGGGTCTGTATCCACGACGTCTACGATATGGAGAGTCCGCGCGCCCATTAGATCGGTGACGTCATGACTGGCGCTTAGAAGTTGACGGTCCTGGTCTAGCAAGGCAGACTTTTCTCTCAACTCTTCGTCGAGATCGTGAAGCTTAACGCGATCCGCGATTAACTTCGCTTCGATATCCTCCGCATAAGACTTTTGGGCTGCCAATTCCTGTTGTGCGGTCACTACTGTAGACTCTGACCTATCGACTTCTCGCTGCGTCTCACTTAGCTTTGCCTGCAACGCGTCGCGATCCGATAGAAGCTTCAGGCGATCCTGGGATGTTGCTTTCAGATCGGCTGCGGTCGCAAACAGTTGATCGTTGATCTTGGTCAGCTCAGCCTGCAGGCGGCCGACCTGAAGCGTAAGATCCGAATTCGCGGCCGTGAGCTGACGAAGGCGCGCGTCCGTACCTATGGTAGGAGCCTCGGTCTTGGGGGCACCAGCACGCGATCGCTCGGAACTACTTACGGTATTCTTCATCGAGCGATTCCAATAAAAGTAACCAGCGGAGACCATAGTGAAAACAGCCGCAGCTGCGGCCACGATTTCCAATTTTTGTGCCAAGCGTTTCCTTGAACGCAGGACAGGAACGGGCCCAAGCACCTGGACGTTGTTATCCACTTCGCGGGAGAACACGATTCCTTCCCGTTTCGCACGGTCAAAGAACCGGCGGGCGAAAAGCTCGGAGGTGAGGGATTCCTCAAAATCCCGTGCCGATAGAGCGGGGACTTGCTTCGCTGCGGCGAAGGCTTGAGACGCAACATTTAAGTAGTCGAAATAGGTGTGCCGACACCCATGACATCCCTCGGCGTGTTGCTCCAAAGCCCTAAGTTCTTCGGCGGTAGCTTGCCCGATGCTGGCAGCCGCACAGAGCTCTTCAAAATGCTCGTGTTTCACGACATCCTGCCTTTTTCCAGTGATAATTGCTGCCCTTGCGGTTTCCTCTGCGGGCGGTTCTCCAGATACGATCGAAGGCGCTCGAGACCGCGATAATAATGATGACGCACATTCGAGAATTTCTCGTTTCGCCGTTGCGCTATCTCTTTCAGGTTCAGGCCTTCAAAGAAGAACATCTCGATGGTCTGCTTCTGTGCGTCTGGCAGCGCCTCGAGTGCTTCCGTGGCAAGACGGGACGACTCCTGAAATTGAAGACGCGATGGAGACCAGAGGCTTCCCTCTTTGTCGATTGCGTCCACTTCTGTTTCATTGTAAGCATGCCGCACCATCAAGTAATTCCGGCGATTAATGCTGCGGCTATACGCGTATTGCAGAAGCCACACTTTAAGAGTGCCTCTGCGAGGGTCAAATTGTCCCGCTTTCCGGTAAATCTCCAGAAAGACCGACTGTGTGAGATCTTCGGCTTCAGAGGCATCTCGCAGAATATGCAGCGCGGTCACATGCACCAATCGGTGATATCTTTTGAAGATAACTGCAAACGCGTCTGTATTGCCCGTCTGAAGTTCCTGCACAACGCGCTCGTCGCCGAGCGCTAGCATGTCGCTGTACAGGGGACGCGCGCCATGATTGCCGGACACTGGTTGTGTAAGAAACATGGGATGAACGAAACTGCACATTTATAGCATAGGAAAATCTGCTCATTGCAATCTAAAATTTATTTTTTGGATGTGGGACAAACCGCCGTACGGAGCGGCATACTTGAAATAGTCATAGCGGATTTTCTCAGATTCGGCAGGCCAGCGAGAGCCAGATCGGGACCACGGATGAAATGGCACCAGATCAGATCGTATATCGCAACCTTTGCACTACTTGCCGCGGTCCTCTCGGTACGGCAGCTTTGCGCGGAACAAAGACCCCTCGACCAAGCCGCCGACCTCCTTTCCAAGGGCTCGATCGCCGAAGCAGTGACTATCCTGCGGCAGTTGGTCGCATCTGACGCGGGCAACGCGGACTCGCGCCTGCTGTTGGGAACAGCACTCGCTCTCAAGGGAAATCGCACTGAATCCATTGAGCAAATGGCAGAGGCCGTGCGCCTCCGTCCACAGTCAGCGAGCGCGCACAATCAGTACGGCACGGTCTTGAGCCGTTTTATTGAAGTCGAAGCAGCCCGCCACGAGTTTGAAAAAGCACTCGAACTTGACCCGCAACTCTCTGAAGCGCACGTCAACCTGGCCTTAATGCTTGCGCAGGCTAGCGAATTGATCGCGGCCGCGGCACATCTCGATCGAGCCATCGAACTGCAAGGTGACACAGGCGTTGCTGCGTACACGCACTTCCTTCGGGCAAAAATCTGGGCAGCACAAAACCAGGTGGACAAAGCTATGCTCGAACTCCAGAAGGCAGTACAACTGCGCCCTGAATACGCTGAAGCTTGGTCGGATCTCGGTGGATTACGCCGTCTCTCTCTCGATCAAAAGGGTGCCGTTCAAGCGCTGGAGAAGGCCGTCGCGCTGAATCCTGACGATGTAACAGCTCAGTACCGACTCGGCCAGCAATATCTGCAAAACGGAGACGCCGGCAAGGCGATCGAGCACTTTAAGAGGGCTGATCCCGGCGATGTGGCCACCCTTTATAATCTCGACCGTGCCCTGCGAAAAGCTGGAAAACGGGAGGACGCTGAGCCGATCGAGAGGAAGATAACCGAGTTGCGCGAAAGGTCCAATCGAGCTTCAAGCGTCGCTTTGGCTGCCTCTCGATTGAACGATGAAGGGATAGCGCTTGAAAAATCGGGAGACATTTGGACCGCTCTGACGAAATATCGCGCCGCCCTCGATTTGGATCCAACGGGGTTCGGTTTTGAGTTGAACTATGGTCTCGCCTTGTGTCGCATTGGCCGCTGGGAAGATGGTGCCACCGAGCTCCGTGAGGTGCTGCGTCTAGATCCCGACAATGCCGTTGCCGCCAAGGCGCTCTACATAGCAGACGAGCGTGTAGCTCGACCACCTAGGCCAAATTGAATACGCTATGCCGGCTTTGGCATTGGCTGAATGCTAGACGCCGCTTGATCCTTGTCGGTGGCTTCTTGATCAAGATGCGCGGTCAGCTTGCGTTGCTACGGTTCTTCTTTGGAGCGTGCACGTGCAGGAGCCAACCCACGCGATTCACTTCCACCTGAGTAGTGTCAATTTCGTCTGGCAAGACATGAACAGATGCCACATCTGGCCCAAGATCGATCTCTCCGGCGTGTAGAGCATGGCTGCGAAAAGCAATCATGCTATGAGTTGTCACACTAAGAATCGTGGTCATCTCCGGATTTCGCGGAGATTCAATGAAGCAGTCAAATTGGGACGTGTCCCTACTAAAGTCGTCCTGTAGAAGTTCCTGCTCGGCACTAATCCAGTCCTCCAAATCAAAGCCATGTACGCGACCGCGCCGTTCGAAAAGCTGGTAGGCACGTTTGGCGATTGTCGACAGGATGATCTCCTGGTGTTGTTGGTTTCCGCTTTCGACCGCAATCACCCGGTTGTTGCGACACTTTCTGGCCTGTCTCTCCATGGTCGTACCTCCTCCTGACTCCATCTCTGCCACCTTTCCTCCCAAACGTTCTGTTCCACGGTTTCTCGATCGTAGATGCCCAACATCGCCTCACGTGGAGCAGACGATGCCTACCAGTGTGTCGGCTGGCTCAGTTGATCCTTCAATATCGCCGGTTCACCGGTCTGTACAACAGAGACGATTCTTTCGGATGTTCTTGAGGAGTCGTGGGGAGTCTGCATTTTTCGATGATGCGGGTCACGAAGCTGACTACATTTAGAGCCAGCATGAGTAGTACAAGCCATATCACGACTGTTGGTGTGAACATTGTTGATCCCTTCCGTACTTCGGCCATGCTGACACCAGGTTTCTAGAAGAGCCCAATTGCCTGCCTCTCTGGATACCTCTGTCACCGATGGCTTCCTCTCTGGATACCTGGGTTACCAGTGTTCTATTCCATTCCACGTGGTGAGGAATGCCGCCGCTTAAAAATGAAGGACAGACGGAATGCATGACTTCTTGATTCTGTGTTTGCAGTGCGTATAATCGTGCCCGAAATCCGATCCTTGAAATGGGATGGCCTGATAATATTCGCGGTTTGTCTACGCGGAAGAACTGATCAGCTGGTGGAGCTTCTCAAGGTCCACAAGATCTGCGTCAGAAACGGCGCAAAATTCTATTTTCCCCTTTCGCCAATCAACCCATTGAAAGCCTTGCCTGGACCCTGCGCGCGGCGAAGTGTCCGGCTCTCGGGTGCGCCAGATGAATACATTGATTGGATGTCCGTTACGCTCGTAAACCAGCACCGCTACAGAGCGGCCTTCCATGACGTCTAGGCGCCCACCCTGCAAAGCGAAACCTTCGTTCGCGAAATTGCGGACCGCGATAGCAAACTTAAGTTTGGCGTCGAGCCATCCCTTGACAATGCGGCCATCGTCGGAGGCGATCCCAGTCAAGGGGCCGGGTTGTAGCGACCGCACATGGGCGTCGACGATTTCTCCGGCAAGTTCGGCTTGATAGTCGTCACCGCGGAGTCCGTGACCCACTCTCCCCAGCAAGATCGTGACGAAAAGTAGTGCGGCCACAGCTGCCAGCCAGTACCACCATAGAGGCTGCGACCAAGCGGTCGTGAGCGCGAAAGAGCGGAGGTCCGCGCGAATGTTCCGCTGGAGCAAAGCGGGTGCATGCGCATAGATATGTGACCGTTGCAAGGAGTCGCGAACGAGATCGCAGGCATCGAGGTCTGCGACACAGTCAGAGCAGTGTTCCAGGTGGAGTTTAAATTTTGCATCACTGGCAGCGCTCAGCTCATGGTCGAAATACACGTGAATGATGGTGCAGATATGTTCACAGTCCACGCAAAAGCTCCTTGCAGCCAGGATTTACGAGTGCGGAGTGCAACTGGCGACGCGCGCGGGAGAGCGAGGACATCACGGTACCAATGGGAATCGATGTAATCGCTGCGATCTCCTTGTAGGAACAACCTTCGAGCTCTCGAAGCACAAGAACTGCTCGGTGACGGGGTGGCAGAGTCTCGAGGGCACGGGTAAGGCGCTCCCGACCTTCATCGGCGATGGCCATGGATTCGGGAGTGGCAGCGGGTTGCGGGTGCAGTTCTTCGTGGAATTCGACCATCAGCTCCCTCGGGCGATTTTTGTCGAGCCAGGAGTAGCACGTATTGCGCACGATCTGCAGCAGCCAGGCGCGCACATCTCCACCTTGAAAGCCGCGGAAGAAACGGCACGCGCGAAGCAAGGCTTCCTGAGCGACATCTTCGGCATCTGCGCGGCTGCGCAACAACCAGCGTGCGAGGTTGAAAGCAGCGTCGACATGAGGCAGCACAAGCTGTTCAAAGCGCAGCCGGTTTTCGGCATCCAAATCGTTCAAAGACTTCCCCCGATCAGTGATGCTTCATACGTAAGAACTGGATGAACGGCGGTTTTATTCTGGACGGAGGTTCTCTTGTGACGCACAAGCAAAGAGAGACAAGAACGCGGATTGAATTTGGAATAAGCGAGGCGCTGCTACGGTCTGGATGAACGAAAGCACGTTCCCTGGCGACGTGGGCACCCCCTTACAGCCCGCGCCGCCAGTCCCACTGGCACGAGCAGATTGTAGAGAAGGGTAAAAACGATCGTAAGTAAGGAGCGCAAATATGTCCGAGGAGAAAAAAAACGAACTTCTGCTCGACCACAACCATGACGGAGTTGACCAACAGGGATTTCTGAAATCAGAGGCCTGGGCCGGCACAGGAGCGCTCTGTGTCATGCAGGGCGGCGTCCTGAAGTCCTACAACCTAAGCAGAATGTTGGAGTCGGGGCCCAAAGCGAAATCAATTCTGATCGAGAGGAAACGAACATGAAGAGGAAATGTATGTGGATTGTAGGTATGGCGGCGACGGCGGTAGTCGGGTTGGGGCTGCTGTTGGCCGGAACACCGAAGGTCGCGGCAAATACTCAGCAGGCAGCTACGGAAGTGAAAATTGATAATTTCAGCTTCGGACCGTTAGCGCTAACAGTGCCGGCCGGAACCACGGTTACGTGGATCAACCGCGACGATATGCCTCATACGGTAGTCAGCATGGATGATTCGAAGACGTTCAAATCCAAAGTGCTCGACACGGACGAAAAGTTTTCCTTCACCTTCAGCAAAGCGGGAACTTATCCCTACTTCTGCTCGATTCATCCGAAGATGACCGGCAAAGTCATCGTGCAGTGAGTGAGGAGCGACCTTGCATCCGTTCGACATAAAAACAGTACTTTTAGCGAAGCATGCCCAACACGTCGTGCTGATTCATTTCCCGATCGCGCTTTTTATCATCGGCGTCCTCTTTGATTTTCTTGCGCAATGGAGGAAGCAGCTCTTGCTGGCTGCGGCGGCCTACTACAACTTGCTGGTCGCGGCGATCGCAACCATCCCCGTGGTAGTCACCGGAATTCTCGCGTGGCAGTGGGAGCTCGAGGGACAAAAACTGAAAGGCATCCTCTTGATGCATCTGGTGATGGGGTGCGTGTCCAGCGTCCTGATCTGGGTGGTGTGGTTCATCCATAAGAGAACCCGACGGAAACACGAAGAGGCCCTGCCCGGATACCGCTTGCCGATCGAGGCTGTAGCCGTAGTCATCGTCGGACTGACGGGACACCTCGGCGGCTTTCTCAGTGGCGTGAATGGCCCGGGATAGCAGTGTTCCGAAACTCCTGGGACACGAGTCGGTTGATCCTCGAATAGGCATCTGACGCGGCGGGAGATTGGGCAACAAGAGAATCGCTGGCGACGTTTGTAAAAACATTCGGAGAAACCCATTGGCGGAAGAGGAGAATGAAAAATGAAGACTAAAGTTTTGTTGGCGGTTGTAGCCCTGTCATACGCGCCGCTGGGGGTAGCGGGAAATAAAGCGGAATACCCCACTGAAAAAGTGGCGGAGTTCGTCATCGAAAAGATGGATGTAACTTCGCTGCCGTCCGTGTTCCGGCCCAAGAAGGAAAAAGGAAAGAAGACGTTTGCAGATTACGGATTCACGGCGCAGACGGTGGGCGAGAACGAAGCCGTTATCGAGGCGGCTGGCGGAGCGAGGAGGTTGGCGATCAAGGTTCTCGACCAGAGATCCTCGGGAATCTACGTGTGTGTAGCGGAGCCCGGAGAAAAAGGCGGCCCGGCAAAGACGCAGAGCGTAATCCTTCTGAAACGGAAGGATGCGAACGCGTTGTTAAAGGGGCGCGAATCCTGGCGAGAATTTGCTGCATGCGCGGTGATAGGCGGAAGCGACTCCACGGCAAACTCGTATGGAGGGGACTGAGGAGTTACGTCGAAGCACGGTGTTCCGATCACGTTTGTGGCTTTGCGTGTCGTCGCTTTGACAATCCTGCGCCGTGTTCATGGGCGACACCGATCTGCGACCTAGCATCTCCTTCCTAATCGTCAGAATGAATTCTGCGCGCTGTGCCGGGCGAGACTCTTACCTGAACACGAATGGAACGCAGTCGGTAGTCTGCGTGGAGACAATCTGTTGATAGAAGCATTCTTTGAAACGGCCGCTCCGCGCGCCGCCAATGTAGTCTTCGTCCTCGAGTTCGCCATGGGGCTAGGTCTGTTGGTCGGCGCTCGGCTTGCTCGCAAAGGGAGCTTTCGGCAACATGCCTGGTGCCAATCCTCCATCGTACTTTTGAACCTCGCTGTAGTTGCGGTCATGATGATTCCTTCCTTCCGCGATCATGTGCTTCCCAGAATTCCGGCCAAGCTGGGGAAAGCTTACTACGCACTGGCAACGACGCACGCAGCTATCGGAACAGTCACCGAACTCGCGGGGCTGTACATCTTGCTGTCTGCGGGAACAAGCGTTTTGCCTGAGAAATTTCGCATCACCAAATACAAGGCCTGGATGCGAAGCGTCCTCGTGCTCTGGTGGGTCGTGCTGTTACTGGGAATGGCAACCTACACGCGCTGGTACGTGCCGCATTTGTTTCGGAAATAGATTTGCGAGGAGAGAGATTGAAGATCGTCCCGATTTGCGTGCTTTTCATTTTGAGCTTCCTTGCTCCACTTGGTCGAGCACAATCGGGGACGCCATCCGCGCCAGAGGCTAATCCGGGGCGACCCACGGTATCCACCCCGGCGACACTCACGCCGGTTGGATACCTTCAGTTCGAGAATGGCGTGCTCTTCGCGGAAGACTCGACGGAGTTTTCAAAGCGCATTGGCGTAGGCCAAGTCACCAAACTGTCCGTAGTTCCGCGCTTGGAGTTGTTCTTGCAAAGTGAGCCGCTCGTCATCAGCCAATCAAAAGACCAGGCCGCGGCGCATGAAGGAGATGTGTTCGCAGGTGTGCAAAGCGTGCTCTTTGCCGGTGATGAATCACGGCCAACGGTTTCTATCAGCTATGTTCGGCGGGTTCACGCAAGTGTCGCCCCGGAACTCGACGTGGGCACTTTTCGACAATCAACCTCGATTCTTCTGAGTGAAGATATAAAGGGATTTCACTTCGATACCAACGGGATACTCGCCGAGCAGGTTCAGGGCGATGTACGTCGCGCGCAGTTCGGACAAACACTGTCCATTTCCCATTCCCTGGGGAAGTTCACAATTTCCGGGGAGGTGTGGCATTTCTCACAACCATTCGACAAGGGCAACACCGTCGGTAATCTCTGGGCGGTTTCCCGCGCCCTTCGCAAGAAGTTGGTGGTCGACGCAGGATTCAATCATGGATTGACCAAAACGTCCACGCGGTGGGAAACGTTCGTGGGATTCACATACCTACTGCCGCACCGCCTTTGGACGGCCCGTCCTGGATTCCTACCGTGAGCCTGCCTCAGTTCTCTCCTTCGTTTTTCTTTGCATAGCCTCTCTGGATTCTTGTCGCTGGTTTGCGAACTTCAGCGAATGTTGCGACGAAACAAGAGCGGAATAAAGTGTGAGTAATTTGGTCTATGTAGATGAAGTGCCGACGGACGCCCATAAGGGCGTTCGCAAAACTCGGACTGAGGACGACTCATGGCTGAATATCAAATGACGCTGATGGATAGGCAACGAATTGCCACAGATACGATGGCCTTCTGGTTTGACACAAATGATGCCAGCTTCGAATTCCGAGCTGGGCAGCATGCCGATTTCGTCTTCACGCGCCCGTGTATGGGAAGCGAAAGCGACAATTCTCGGACCTTTTCACTCGCAAGCTCTCCTCATGACAACAGGTCAGTCATGATCGCGATGCGTATGCGTAAGACTGCCTTCAAATGCGCGTTGAAGGTTGCTGCTCTTGGCACGAAATTCACTGTGAGCCGTCCCAGGGGATCGTTCACGCTGCATAGAGATATCACCCGGCCTGCGGTGTTTCTGGCGGGCGGCATCGGGATTGCGCCGATTCGCAGCATCCTTCAGTGGGCCACCCAGGAACATCTGCCACACAAACTGCATTTGTTCTATTCAAACCGGGAGGCGAAGGATGCGGCGTTCCTCGAAGAATTTGAAAATATGGCCGCGCGGAATCCTAAGTTCACTCTCATTCCAACGGCGACTGGCTATAGAACCCTTGCTTGGCCCTATGAAAAAGGACACATCAATCGTGAGATGCTCACGCGTTATCTGTTCGGGCTCGAAGGAGGACCTATCTACTACATCGCAGGCCCGTCGGGAATGGTCACCGCGATGACCGACCTGCTCCATTCCTCGGGCGTCAGCGAGGACGATGTGAAGACTGAAGAATTTGGAGACTACAAGCTGCCTCATGATCCGGCGCAAAGCGATCCAGGAACAGGCATTCATCGTTCAGATTCAGCGCTATGACCGCTGGCACGAGGGAGACTTTGTGAAAAGTAATTTGGTTGCGATTCGTGTCTCCTTGGTTCCGTTCATTTCTCTTCTGCTCTTTGGCATCGTCATCTGGAATTTCTCCGCGCTCGCGGTCGCCCAATCTCTCGTCCCCGACGACGTAAAGCACGACACACCGGGTCAGGTCATTAAGCAGGGCCAATCCATCCACATGGACGTGGACCTGGCGGTTGTCAACGTTACTGTCACCGACCCGTACAACCGCCTTGTTACAGGACTTGCGCCCGAAAACTTCCGCGTCTTCGAAAACAACATCGAGCAGGAGATCCAGTATTTTTCTTCCGAAGACGTCCCCATTTCCATCGGCGTCATCTTCGATCTCAGCGGAAGCATGGGCAACAAAGTCGGTAAGGCCAAGGAAGCCGCCTTGCAGTTTTTCAAGACTGCCAATCCGCAAGACGAGTTCTTCCTCGTCGGTTTCAACGAGCGAGCAGAAGTTTTGAGCCCCTTCACCAACAATGTCGACGATTTGCAGAGCCGCATACTCTCCGCATCTGCGAAGGGCCGCACCGCGCTCCTCGATGCGATTTATCTGGGCCTCAGAGAAATGAGGACCGCTCGAAACGCCAAACGGGCCTTGCTCATCATATCCGACGGAGGAGACAACAGTAGTCGATACAATGAGAACGATCTCAAGCGGCTGGTGCGAGAAGCGGATACCCAGCTGTACTCGGTCGGTATATTTGACCCATTCGATTACCGCAGCCGAACGCCTGAGGAACTCAATGGTCCCTCTCTGCTCAGTGAAGTGACGGAACTAACCGGGGGCCGTGCTTTTAGCGTAGGGGATGTGAACGAGCTACCGGACATCGCCACGAAGATTGGGGCGGAGTTGCGCAACCAATACATCGTGGGATACCGTCCGAGCAATAAATCCCATGACGCGCGCTGGCGCAAGATCAAGATCAAGCTGCGCACTCCCAAGGGACTTCCGCCTCTCAGCGTGTACGCAAAAACTGGTTACTACGCGCCCAGCCTCTAGAGTGCTTAAGCTGCGAGTACTTAGAAGCTAGTCGACACCAGGTTCTGGATCGAGCGTTTTATGCGCTCTTGGTGGCGACAGAGCAATGCCCCGTTAGTGGAGCTATTCTTCTTAGCTCTTGTTATCGGATTGTCTGCTTCAACGAGGCAGGCCAATCCTGCGCATAAGGTCTTCAAAGCGCGGGTCCGAGCGGAGAGGATCGAATCCTGAGCGCAGTAGAACGCTCGGATTAAATCGCTCTTTGTACGCTCTTTCGAGCCAATACATGGCTTGATCGCTATCCCCCATGGATGCATAGATCATGGCTATCTGTGGAGCATTTGTAAAACTAGTGTTTGAGCCTTTCTCAAGATCGCTCAGCAGCTTCGCCGCTTCGTTGATTTTGCCGGATGCCACGTAGGCCCGGGCGAGATCAGCGATGCATATCGGGCTGCCCCTGGACAGCCGGACTGCCTTTTGAAGTTCCGCAACCGCTTCCTTGTCCATCTGTTTTAGCAGGTAGGCATCGCCAAGCTGTTTATGTCCGAGGGCAAAACTAGCATCCATTTCGATCGTCTTGCGGCTCTGTTCTAGCGATTCGTCGTAAGAATGCGTAAGGAGAAGAAACTCCGCCAGATCTGCGTTGATGATCAGGGATAGCGGATCCAGATTTTCCGCTTTTCTCATTTCCACGAGAGCCTCTTTGGGCCGATCCAATAGCCCCAAATTCATAGCATTCCAATGGTGAGCGGTTGCGTAGCCTGGGTTCAGTTCAATGGCCCGCTGGAATTCCTTTCCGGCAGAGTCGAAATCCCAGTCGAAAGCGCGCAAGCTGTATCCAAGTGAGGTGTGAGCTTCGCTCAGCAAACTGTCCAGTTCCAGCGCTTTGATCGCTGCGGCCTTCGCTTTGGGGAGCGCCTCCTTGGTGCTCATCACTGCATACTGCCAGTCTCCCAACAAAGCATAAGTGTCAGCTAAGCCAGAATAGGCTTGGGCATAGTTCGGGTCCTCGTCGATGGCCTCATTGAAATAAGCTAGGGCCACCTTCAAAGCATCCCCCGTTCGCTTATTCCAGAAGTAGCGCCCTTTGAGATAGGACTCGTAAGCTTGCGGATTAACAACCTTTACCGTTTTTAGCGCAGCTTGTTCCTGCGGATTCAAATTGATCCGAATTTGATTTGCAATGGCTCCAGCCACCTTGCTCTGGAGCGCCAAAGTATCCCGCAGTTCACCCTCATAGCTTTGGGACCATAAGTGCTTGTCCGTCGCGGCTTCGATCAACTGCGCCGTGATGCGGACCTGGTCGCCGGAACGGAGCACGGTGCCCTCCACCACGGCGTCCACATTTAGCTCTCCAGCAATCTGCGGCAGGGGCTTGCGCGCGTGTTTATAAGTCATCACGGAGGTACGCGAGATCACGCGCAAAGCGCTGATCTGCCCGAGATCAGAAATCAACTGGTCGGTCATGCCGTCAGCGAAATAGTCCTGAGAGGCATCGTTCGAGAGGCTTTCAAGCGGAAGGACAGCCAATGAGTGAATGACCGAGGACGGGCGGTTCCAGGCACGCAGTTTCCAGGCGACGACTGACGCCGTCAGAAGAAGCAACACGAATGCAGAGATTTTCCAGGCAAGTGACGGCAGAACTTGTTTGGGTTCTGCGGATTCGCCTACGAGATCCGCGCGATCACCCGATCCTAGCTCGGGATGAAGCTGAGTTGTGAGTTCGGGGCTGCGAACAGGGGGCACGTCGGCAGGCTTTACTTCCGTAAGGAAGCGGTAACCGCGACGCGTAACAGTTTCTACAAAGCGCGGACTCTCTGCGGAATCGCCAAGGGCCTCGCGGATTTTGCTGATCGCTTTGTTGAGCCCGTGGTCGAAATCCACGAAGGTATCTGCAGGCCACAGCTTTTTCTGAAGTTCCTCACGAGTTACGACCTCGCCGGGGTGCTCAAGCAGCATGGCCAGGACTTGGAAGGGCTGTTCCTGAAGTCGCACTCGTAGGCTGTCCTTGCGCAATTCGCCAGCGCGAAGATCCAGCTCGAAAACCCCAAATAGGACCCGCCCGCGGAGCTGATGGGTTTCTTCCATAGAGAGGAATCTAGTTGGGAGAGGAAGTGTATCACCAAGTGAAATCGTCTGGAACACGAAGTGAGGGACAGTTACCTGTAAGTCTTCTATTGAGTGAGAGTTGCCAGGGGACCCCCATTCCAGCGGGAGAGAACTGTCCGTCCATTGCGCTGCTTTTAAGAGCAAACCATAGTGGGCCCTCAAGCGCACGAGTGGGGCGCCGTACGGTCGCAGGGAGGGTTCAGTGCTCGAACACAATGATGTTCCGAATTTTGAGCAGGCCGTCTTGCCGCATCTTGACGCCGCCTACAACCTCGCGCGCTGGCTGATGCGCAATGAGCAGGACGCCCAGGATGTCGCCCAGGAAGCATACTTGCGCGCTTTCCGATTCTTCCCCGGCTTCCGCGGCGGCGACGCGCGTGCCTGGTTACTGAAAATCGTCCGGAACACTTGCTATACCTGGTTGCAGGCTAACCGGCCACTGCAAGACGCCGCGGAATTTGACGAAAGCCTTTTCCGTCCTGATTCTTGCGCTCCCAATCCAGAAGAAGTTGTGCTCCAAAACGACAGCAGCACTCTGGTGCGAAAAGCGCTGGAGAAGCTCCCTCCGAATTATCGGGAAGTCCTCATTCTTCGCGAGCTCGAGGGGCTGTCTTACAAAGAGATTGCAGATATCACGGGCATGCCCGCAGGCACGGTAATGTCGAGCTTGTCGCGTGCGCGGGGCCGGCTTCGTCAGATTCTGGCAGGTCCCACGAGCGGAAATGCGGTGCCAAGTTCACGGCGAATAGCGGCGGTGAACGCATGAGTGTGTGGGGGTGGCTCATCAGTGATTTGCGGATTCCAACTTAGGCGACTGCTTGGCAGATCCAGATGGGAGCAAGGTTATGAACCAGCGTTTATCAGCATGTTTGCTGTTTGGGGCTCTTTTGTCGTTGCCGCTCACGACTCGCGGTCAAGAGACAAACTCAACTATCGCGCGAAGAACCATTCTCAACGGGCCATCATTCCAGACGGAGGACCCGGCTGAAATCTCACGGGGAACTAGTCCGTCCGTTTCCGCGCGCGAGCTGAGTATTCCGGAACGCGCAGTTAAGGCGTACACGAAAGGGATAGATCGCCTGTCGAAAAATGATCCAGCAGGCAGCCTCATTCATCTCCAACGCGCCGCCTCCGAATTTCCGAACTTTTATGAGGCTTACCATGCGATGGGTGTAGCTCAACTGCGTTTAGGGCATGGAGAAGAGGCTCGACAGGCGTTTCAGAAATCCATCGACGCTAGTGGCGGCCATTACGCAGGACCGCATTTCGGCTTGGGCGCGCTTCTTTGCAATCAGCAAAAATTCACTGAGGCTGAGCCGATCATCCGAAAGGCACTGGAACTTGCCCCGGGCTTCGGCCCGGGCCATTTCATACTGGCTTGGGCGCTATTTGGGCTGAACCGTCTGGACGAAGCGCAACAGATAGCTCATGAGGCGTCGATACGAGATCCCAAGCTCGCTCTGGCTCACCTGCTGCTGGCAAATATCTATATCCGTCGGAGTGATTATTCAGAAGAGTTGGTCGAACTGGATGCTTATCTCAGACTCAAGCCGGATGGGCCACTGAGTGGCCAAGCACGCGAAGCCCAGGAATACGCTAAGCGAAAGCTGGCCGGGTCTGTGGTCATTATCGAGGCGGCACAGGCCAAACCTTGAGCGAATCCACGCACCGATCAGAATGAATGCGGGTAAAGCGCTTGATGAAGTGGACCGAATCAGCGACCGAATCAGCGAACGAATTCATCAGTTATTTCTCCGCGCGGGTCCGCTGAGAAAAACAGTCATAACTTGGCGACCGGAGCACGAACAATTTTATTCCGCCTCCGAAACATCCCTGGATCGCGGAATTATCCAAGAGCATGCGGGGTCTTACACACTGAAGACAATGAAATGTCTCGTAATTCAAAACCGCATCGAACAAGGAGATTTGAAATGATCTGGGCTCGACATTTGAAACTATTTACGAAAGTAGGCGCGGCTGCACTCGCTCTGGGCGCTTTGGCGACCAGCGGGAACGCGCAGAATATATACCAAGGCAAGTTTACGTTGCCATTTGAGACTCACTGGGGAGGCGCCACACTGCCGGCTGGCGACTACACTTTTACCATGTCATCCGCAATGTCCGACTACAGACTTATTATCCGGGGACAAGTCAACGCCATCATCATGGCCACTTCCACCGATGACAGAGCTGTTGCAGACCATGCGCAATTGAACCTGGTGAACATCGCCGATGTCGAGACCGTCCAGACATTCGATGCCCCGGAGCTAGGAAGGACCTTGGTCTACTTCACCCCCACACAAAAGCACGCGGGACGCAAAGAAGCCCATCAAAAGACGGTGCCCCAGACCGCACCCGCGACACAGGCCAGTGAAAACAGAACTTCCATCGCAGTCTACGCTGCGGGTCGCTAAGGAAAGAAGTCATGCACGTCACTGCAAACGCCCGGGACAGAAAGCCAGTGGTTGCGTCCCTGGCAAGGCCCACAACAGAGAAGCGGCGTAGCCTAAACTGGGATGGGCATTCCAGCACGGAATGCATCCCGAAGAAGGCTGCGCCGGCAGTCTCTCCTATCGCCAGCGGTGAGTTGAGTGAAGCGGAGGCTATCCAGCGAGCCCGCGACGGCGATCGGACCGTGTTTGAATTCCTCTATCGACTGCATAGCCGGCGTGTGTATGCGGTATGCCTGCGCATGGTAGGAAACACGGCCGAAGCTGAAGATCTGACGCAAGAAGCCTTTCTGCTTTTGCTCCGCAAAATTCACACCTTCCGCGGCGAATCGGCCTTCTCTACTTGGCTGCACAGACTGGCGGTCAACCTCGTGCTCATGCGTCTGCGCAAGAAGTCTCCACCAATCGTCTCGATCGAAGCGATTCCCGACCCGGACGATGAAACCGGTTGGCCAAACATCGACATTGGAGCGCCTGACTTGTTGTTGGAGGGATCGCTTGACCGAATAAATCTCGAACGCTGCATTGAGCGGTTGCCCGTGGGCTACCGCACGATATTTGTTCTGCATGATATCCAGGGATATGAGCACCACGAAATCGCCGCGATATTGGGACGCTCAGTGGGCGTTTCGAAATCGCAGTTACACAAGGCTCGCACGAGGCTGCGTGAACTGCTCCACGAGGTGCAGCGTGAAAAAACCCGCGACGAGCGAATGGCAGCAGGTAAAACGCGTTCCCGATCCAGCGAGGCCTTGCTCGTTTAGTGCCACCTTCAGAGCCTGCGGCGGTAGAAAGCTGACGATCACGGTGGCTCAACCTTCGCTCCTGCGAATTGGCCTCCGCAGTGAGAAATCTTTATTCTCTCCGCTTTTATCGTCCCTTAGGTGTCGTGCGACGGAGGACAGGAAAAGCCTCCGCCGGCCATCATACATTTCTACAAATGAATTGGAATAGAACGCGAACGCATGTGGTCTAACACTACGCCAAGAAGCGGAATACGGGATGCCGCAGATATGTCTCGGTTCTTGTTTTGCTGCTGAGCGTAATGGCCGTGGGGTTGCCGGGAATTGCACTTCAATTGCGCTCGTTTACTGGCAGAGCTTTCCCGAAGTTCTTTCGGGAGCTCGGAGTTTATCCTTCTGGAGGTTTTCTTGAACCGGCTTAACAAAAAATTGATCTATTTTCTATTGTTGGCGGCACTAGGCACGTTCTGCGGATCTAGACTGGCGGGTCAGGACGCCACTGGGCGCATTACCGGTATGATCTACGATCCGAGCGGCGCTGTCATCGCCGATGCGAATATTTCCGTGACGAATGTTGCGACCCACATCTCTCGCGAAACAACTTCGGATTCGACCGGCTTCTATCAGGTTCTCGCGTTGCCCATTGGCGACTACACGGTGTCCGTGCAACACCAGGGATTTAAATCCGAGACCACCGCACAGAGCAAGCTGGAGATCAATCAAACCCTGAAAATCGATCTCAAAATGCAGATAGGCGCGACGAGTGATACGGTGACGGTGGAATCCAACGCGGGCACTGTCGAGACCATCAATCCGACGCTAGGCTCCACGGTTTCAGACCGCGCTGTGCAGGATATGCCGCTCAACGGCCGCAACGCGTTGGATCTCGTAGCGCTGCAACCGGGAGTGCTTCCAGCCGACAATCCAGGCAATGGCCAAGGTAATTTGGGCACGACTCTTGCCTTCAGCGTTGGCGGCGGCCGCAGCGATTCCAACACGTTCGTCCTCGACGGCGGCCTCAACAACGACCTCTTAAGCAACAGCGTTGTGTACAACCCCAATCCCGATTCCATTCAGGAGTTCAAGGTCCTCACCAGTGACTTCACCGCTGAATACGGGCGCAGCGCCGGCGGAATTATCACCGAAGTCACCAAGTCTGGAACTAACATGTTCCATGGCAGCGCCTATGATTTCCTTCGCAATTCAGCTTTCGACGCCAACAATTTCTTCAGCAATTTGAATGGCGATCCCAGAGAAGCCCTTCACCGCAATCAATACGGAGGAACGCTGGGCGGTCCCATCAAGAGGGACAAGCTTTTCTTTTTCCTTTCTTATCAAAAGGAACAGCTAACCTCTGATAGGGCGAGCCAGGCCACGACTCTCCCGACACCCGACGAGCTTCAGGGCAATTTCTCGGGCTCACCGAATCAGGCATCCGTTGCCAGTTTTCTAAAAGCGAATCCGTTTTTCCAGCCCAATGCGGCTCTGGCGGCGCAAGGGATCATCAGTCCGGGAAGCATTGATCCTGTCGCCCAAGCGTATGTTAAGGCCGGCCTCGTTCCAACCACGACATCCGCATCAGGTCAAGTCTCATTTCAGAATCCGGTCACCGCCAATCCCGACGAATTGACCGGAAAGTTTGACTTTGAGGCATCCCAGAAGGACCACTTTACCGTCACGCTGGGACGTAACCTTGGATCCCAACTCAATCCTGGCCCAGGTGGCATTCCCGGTTTTGGCGAGAACACCGTCCTTTACAACCGGTTTTTCAATCTCGCTTACATCCACACCTTCTCACCCAACATTTTGAACGAATTTCGCGTGACCGGCCAGCGCAGCGACGTCCTGCAAGCCTCGCCGGCCACGAAACAACCGCTATCCACGGCACTGGGAATCAAAATAAAATCGGAGAATCCCACTGGCCCTTCACAACTCGACTTTCCCCAAGCCACGATCGGCTTTAGCAATCAAGGTCCTTCGCGGCTCACGGACAACACCTTCGCCTACTCCGACGTGCTTTCTTGGACCCGCGGAAGGCACACCATGAAATTCGGCGGTTCGTTCTCCGCCTATCAAGACAACCAGGTATTCGATTTTGAAATCAACGGAGTGTTCCAATTCGCCGGTCAAGACGGCAATGGCAACACGCTTGCCGCTGGAGACCCTTTCGCCAACTTCCTCTTGGGCGTGCCTACCGCCTATTTTCAATCTCCCGCAGCGCCTTCGAACATCCGCACCAAAGCTACCTATGCCTTTGCGCAGGATGAATGGCATGTCGCCAGCGATCTGACTCTGACGTACGGTTTGCGCTATGAGTACAGCACGCCGAAATCAGATACTCAAGGGCGCACCTACTCGGTCATTCCGGGTTCTCCGCAATCTACGGTCTTTCCTGGCGCACCGCTCGGATTGCTTTTCCCTGGCGACAAAGGCGCGCCCACGGGCGTCAACTTCCCCAATAAAACGAACTTCGCGCCGCGATTTGGTTTTGCATGGCAGCCGTTCCATGACGGAAAGACCAGCATCCGCGGCGGCATCGGTATTTTTTACGACGTGCTGAAGGCTGAAGACAACTTCCAATTCAACGGGCAAGCTCCGTTCGCTGCAACCGCCAACATTGGCATTAACGAACCCAATGTGCCGACAGCGACTACCTCCGGCTACACATTCTTTAGCGATCCGTTTGGCTCCACGGGCACTCCCGATCCTTTTGGCCGGTCTCTGAACCACAACGTAAATTTCCTGAACACTTTCGGCACTTTCACAAGCCTCAATACTGGCGCGACGATTGTTGACCCTCATCTCAAAACGCCCTACACCTATCAATATAATTTGAGCATCGAACATCAAATTTCCAAGAAACTGATCGCTCGCGCCGCCTACGTCGGCAGTTCATCGCACGGCCTAACGGCCCTCGTGGATATCAATCCTTTTGATCCTGCTACCCTGAACAGTGCAAGCCCGCAGCGTTTCCTAAACGAAGTGCCGGGGAATACGCCGCAAAATAACGCCATGGGATTTGGCGGAAGCTTTGGACAGGAAGATGAATTCAAGAACGCGTCCAATGCCAATTACAATTCCCTGCAACTAAGCCTGACGCAGCAAACAACCGTGGTGCCCGTCCTCGGCAATATGTACTACACGCTTGGTTACACTTGGGCGCACAGCATCGACGGCGCTTCTGGTTTCCGCCAGGGCAACAGCACGGTTCCCTTTTTCACTCCTAACATTTTCCGCGCCTCGTCGGATTTCGATATCCGCCAATACCTGACCTTCTCCGGCGGCTGGGATCTGCCGTTTAACCGCGGCCCCCAGAAGCTGGTAAAAGGTTGGAGCCTGTATCCCATCCTCACTTGGCGTACGGGGTTCCCGTTCACGGCGACCAACGGCTTGGGCACTTCCAACACCGCCCCCGGGCCTTCCGGTGCCGGCGATGCGGGCCTGGTCAACGCAAATCTTACGGCGCCCATCCAATATCTCAACCCCAAGACGAATGGCTTGCAGTTTTTCAGTCAGGCGTCTTTCAGCAACGTTGTGACTCAGGGATACGGCAGTGCGCCACGCAATGTGCTGCGTGGTCCGGGCCGCACTAACTTGGACCTCTCGCTGGCAAAGACGACGCCACTCTATCACGAACGTGTCACCCTCGAGTTCCGCGTTGATGCCTTCAACCTTCTCAACCACACGGAATTCCAAAACCTTGACAACAATGCCCAGGACATCGGATCGACTTTTGGACAGGTGATCAGCGCGTATTCCGCACGCATCCTTCAATTGGGGGCTCACATCCGGTTCTAGCCGTACACTCCCATACTATTTTAGCAGTCCAGAGCCGAGCCGGAACCTTGAGTCCGGGCTCGGCCAACTTTCGATCTGCAACACAACGCTTAGCGGTGCGAGACCAGCTATACACACTCGTGCGGACCTAACTAAGGACCTTTGCCGGCGGTGGAACATCCGCGCTCAGCATCGTGCCAACGCTGCTGAAATCTTGGTTCAAACCGGCAGCCACCACAACCTCACTCGCTTACGATCCTTTCAACGCGATAATGTCGAGAGGGACTCTCCGCTTTGCGTATCCCGAACCAATTCATGCTTACCGCAATTGAAGAATTACGACTCGTTACACACAGCACGGGTTTGCGGGTTATTTGGCTGGAGGAGGAAGCTGAGCTGTTGATTTGTGCTTACTCGACGGACTATGTGGAATTCGTGAGAAGTAGAATCCTCACTAGAGCGCAAAGGACGAGTCTATTCAATTCTTGAATCGCCTGCGTAAACCCTGATTCAGCATTCGCGGCTCCAGATTCTCATATCCAGGTCCTGATTCTGTCGAGTGTGTAAACTTGCGTAGAAGCTGTTCACAACATCCTACTGATCGACAACGAGCTGGCCTTTCATGCCTCGATGTCCAAGCCCACAGGTATGGCAGCACTTGAACGAGTACGTACCGGGAGTTTGCGCCAGAAACTCAACCGTCGTTGTTTCGCCCTTCTTGAGTTGCCAGCACTCTTGTGGAGAAGTGAATACCAACCCCACGGAACCATTCGATGCGGTGCCGTCGGGAACCGTCAAAATCGAAAAACCGTGGTCATGGTCGGTCGCGGTGATCTTGAGCTGAATTTTCGCTCCGCTCTTCACAGGAATAGGCGCGGGCGAATACTCGTACTTCTTGGCTGTGACTTCTATGACTTGAACGCTGTCATTGAGTGCCAGCACCGGACTCGGATGCGGAAAAAATATCGCAGGCCACAACTCAATCGCGGCCATGGCGGGCAACAGAGTACGCGACATAAGCTTCTTCATGGAACCTCCTGATTGCTCCAAAATATGCGGACATTGCTCGACAACGTTTAGGTTCCTGCTTTGCTAAAGGTGAAGGAAAACTTTTCGTCCGTGTCCAGCACCTTGGGCTTGAGCGTCTTTGAATCATCCGTGCTGACGACCGAATTCGGAATATCGTCCTTATTGATCCGCGTCACCGTAGTTTCGACCGGCACGGTCAGAGCGGCGGGCCAAACGTGAAGTTGTCAATCTTGACTTCCGTCGTTTCAAGCTTCTGCTGCGCGCTTAGTTCTCGCTTATGCCAGCGTGGAATCCACCACGGCCAGCGCGTGTTGGCCTTGTACGTAGTTCACATTCGCAATGCCCAGGACGCTCTTGAGCTGGTCCGCCGGCACTTTCATCGGACCTGGCGAATCGGCCTTGCCCGGTTGTGGCTGCGGGAATGCCGTGGACGCCGCGGTATGAAAGGTCACGTTTCCTTCGACTTTCTGCATCGTCTGGTGGATATGCCCATTCAGCACCGTCACCGATCCGAACTTCTTGAGATATGCCAGTGCCTGCGCGCTATCTTCCGTGCCCCAGCCCCACTCCGGATAAACGGACCACAGTGGAATGTGCGCGAACACTACGATCGGCGTGCTCTTCTTCAAGTGCTTCACATCATCTTCCATCCATTCGAGCTGCTCGTGCCCCAGCGTTCCGAGGCCACCGGCCTTCAAATTCATCACATTGACCAGCCCGATGAAGTGCACACCCTTCTTGTCGAAGCTGTACCATCCGCCGCCCTTGCTGCCTTTCCCGTAACGCTCCAGGAACTGCTTCCCGTCGTCGTTCAGTACGTCGTGTTCACCGGGCACGTAAAAGACATCCTTGGGTGTCCCGCTCTTCAATATTTGGTCCACGGTATCAAACTCTTCGGGCTTCGAGAGGTGACTGATGTCGCCCGTGTGCAGCATCAATTCTGGTGCGCGCGAAAGGGCGTTGATCTTGTCCACTGCTGCTTTCAGGGTGCCTGCGACGTCCGGATTCGCCGGCTTGTTGAATCCCATGTGGCTGTCGCTGATCTGCACGAAGCTCAGCTCACCCATCATGTCCGAAGTGCTAATCTCTGAAATTCGGCTCAAACTGTACGAGTTCAGCGCGCCGCCTTTCATCACACAAAAGACGCCCGTTCCCGCCCACGCCATGCACTTCAGAAAGCCTCGCCGGTCAATTCCGTCGTGGTTGTGGTCGTGCAAGAGTTGATCTTTTTTCTTCCCGGACATCCTAGCCCTCCATACCTAGTTTTTTTGTCCCGTCTCTAAGCCCTGCAGGTGCCGTTGGGACTGGCGGCGCTGGAAGGTTTGGGGGGTTGCCCGCGCCGCCATGGAACGTGCTTGCAACCATCCAGACCGAGGCAGCGCCTCTCTTATTCCAAATTCTCGGCGTTCATGTCTCTCTTTGTATGTAGGTCAAAACGGAGCCTCGTCGAGAATAAAATCGCCGGTTCTCTGGTTCTTACGCATGAAGCATTGGTCAGGGGAAGTCTTTGAACGATTTTGATGCCGAAGACCGACGGCGCTTCGAACAGCTTGTGCTGCCCCATGTCGATGCCGCCTTCAATCTCGCGCGTTGGCTGTTGCGGAGCCGCGCAGATGCCGAAGATGTCGCTCAGGAAGCCTTACTTCGCTCGTACCGTTTCTTCCGCGGCTTTCATGGTGGAGACGCGCGCGCATGGCTGCTGCAGATCGTGCGCAATACTTGCTACACATGGCTGGAGAAGAATCGCCCCCTGGAACTAAGCATGGAATTCGACGAAGAGTTACACCTGCAGACGCACGCCACACCTGAAACGCTCGCTATTGCCGGTGATGATCGCAAGCGCCTGACCCTGGCCCTCGAGACGCTGCCGCCGCGCTTCCGCGAAATCCTTGTCCTTCGAGAGCTCGAAGGTTGTTCCTACAAGGAGATCGCTGTAATCACGGCGATCCCCATTGGCACAGTTATGTCCTCGCTCTCCCGTGCGCGCCGCCAGTTGCATTCCGCGCTGGTAAATCCTCCTCAAGGAGCACGTCCGTGAGATGTGACTTTACCGACTCTCTGCTTCAGGGCTATTTCGACGGTGAGCTTAGTGGCCGTAGAGCTGCCGAATTGGAGCGTCACCTCCGACGTTGCGTCCACTGTGCCACCGAACTTGTGGATCTGGATTTGCTGCGCGATAGATTGCAACTGGCTCAACTCTATGAGCCTGCGACTGCCTCGGTGCGGCGGAGAATTAGTGCACGCCTCCACGCAATCGCGCCCACGACTGCTGCGTCGCGACCTCTCCTTTGGCACTGGCTGGCAGCGGCGGCCGCACTACTTTTCGTGGCGGTCTTACTGTGGAGAGTGGGGTATGGGCCTCGCGGTGATGACTATCAAGCCGAACTTGCCGAGGAAGTTGTCGATGCGCATGTGCAGTCGCTGCAGCTAGGTCGCTTGACTGCCATCAATTCGACTGATGAACACGCCGTGAAGGGATGGTTCACGGGCAAACTCACATTCGTGTTTCCCGTTCGTGATTTCGCGAACGACGGATTCGCATTGCGGGGTGGGCGCCTTGACGTTGTGGAAGGCCGTTCCGTCGCCGCGCTCGTCTATGCGCGCCCCGAACATCAAATTGACGTATTCATCTGGCCCACACGCGAACAGGACACCTCTCCGCGCGTAGGTTCGCGGCAAGGCAATCAATGGATTGACTGGCGAAAAGGAAGAATAGAATTCTGCGCGGTCTCCGACGCGCCCACGTCCGACCTTCAACAACTCCAGCGGCTTCTTACGAAGCAATCAGACAAATGAATATGTCAAGGGGTACTCGTATGGATGGGGCTGCTCGAAGGAGGCTTAAGAATTGGATAATCAACATCGAGAGCAGCGAGGATCGACACAAGCAGATCATACAATCGACGGTCGCTAAACGCGCATATCAGTTTTTTGAGAAACGTGGATGCAAGCACGGCTGCGACCTCAATGACTGGATGTCTGCAGAGAAGGAGCTCCTGCGCGACGACTTTGACGGAAATACTTCCGAGTTTCACTTCCTTCTTGAGTGGCCGCGAGATCCGGACCTGACTACGATCCTGAGCTTGACGACACGCAGCCTGGTGGTCTTTCGGAGCGATGCACGACTTGGAAGCCAGGCGGACAATCTTCGACATGTACTATCTGTCCATATTTTGCCAGAAAAAATTGATCCCACTAAGGCAGACGTGAAGGCTGTGGACGGGCTGTTGCACGTCTACTTGCCAAAGAAGAACAACAAGCGCTTGTAGCAATAAAACGGAGGAATACAAGTGTGAGCATCAGAGGCGAATTTCGAAGAACATCTTGAGCGCGCGGCTCGAGTACGGGTTGACCCCGATGGGGAAGGACCTGGCGACCCTCATGACGCCCCTGCAGCAGTGGGGTGATCGCTGGATCTACGGCGAAGGACACGAGCCAATGCTAATCCTAGACCGGCGTTCCGGACGGCGCATCCCGCGGTTGCGCATCTTTGACGACGACAGCCGTCTGATCACCGGGCGCGATATGGCGCTTGCGCCAGGGCCGGGGGCCAGCAGACGAACGCGCGCCCGCTACGGTGCGCCTAGAGTCAGGGGAGACAACGGCCATTGAGCGCAGACGGAATCCTGACGCAACCTACAACCACGCGAGCGGACCGACAACAAGCCCTCTATAGACCTGCATTGATGACAGCGCGAAGGGTTCAGCTGTCGATCGTTTCCTTTACTCAGCTATGGCCGTACCGCCAGGACCTATTCGGAGATGATGCGGTCGGCCCATTCGACCAGTGAAACGAAAATGGCAGGATTGCCGAACTTTGCGTTCCAATTCGCTAGATCGATTTCCGAGACCCCACGGGCCCGGGAGCAAGCTCCTCAAGCAAAGACAGGAATGTGTTTGGCGACGACCTTCTCGCGCAACTCGCTGAGCGGCGGCCAACCAATGGGGATCACCGCGTCCGAGGTAGCTTTGCGCATAAGATAGTTCGCGTCAGCAGTCAGGAATATCTGAACTTCGTGGCCAGCGTCCGCCAACGCCAGTGCATGCGCGAACACGAACGACGCTCTGGTTGGGTCGTCGGTCCCCCACGAACTTCTCATCAAGATCCTCAAAGTCTTTTTCGATTCCTGCGCCTTCGTTCCTAGTGCCAAAAATGGGAGACCCAGCAACTGCGACAAGAATCTGCGTCTGGCCATGCTGTTTTCTCCTGAGTTGGGATGCGCTCTAGCGGAAGATTCCCGAGACAATACTCCGTTCTTCTAGCAGTGTCAAAGGTCACATTACGCGAATCATCGCCGCTTCTGTGGCGCGTCATTGCGAAGATGCCCGGCAATGTCGTCAGGTAAGCAGAAAGAGAAATCGGCCGAAGACGGTCAAAAGTAAATTCCGAAGCAAGCTTTGTCGTGTTGTCCGAGATTGTATTCGAATCAAAACACCAGTTTGCTCTCTTGGAATATCTAGTTGCATGTGGAGAGCATGCCTGCATGGAGCAACTCTGGTAATGGAAAAGGGCGATGGCAAGTGCACAGCAAGCTCAAGGTGCCCGTGCGCAAAGCGGTATGGCGGAATGGGTGGGCGAAGGACATTATGAGGTGGCCCGCCTCAGAAGGCGGGCCCTACAAAGGCAGGAAGAGAGGCGGGGGCACGGCCGGCGATAGCTGTGCTCCGGGACGATGAGGGCGGAGGGGCAGAGATGCAGAAGATCAGTCTTCCGGACAGTCGTGAAGAGTGATCTTGAGAATCTGGCCGGAGCCGTTAGGTGGATAGCCGAAGCCGTAGTTGGAGACGTAGAGATTGCCGTCGGGGCCGAGGGTGATGCCGGTCGGAAGATTGAGTCCGGCGGCAATTTCAGTGACCTTGCCGTCTTCGCTGATGCGTAGAACCTTTGCAAAGCCGGGCATGGGTCCAGGCGCGCCGACGGTATTTTCCAGAACATAAAGATTATCTTCGTCGTCGAAGACGAGACCAAGGATGGTGTTGAGCCCCGTGGCGAACGTGGAGATGTATCCGGACGGCGAGATTTTCAGGATTTTGGAAGCGCCGGGCACGATGGGGAAGGTGTCGAGATTGCCGACGAAGAAATCGCCGTCGTGATAGGCGAGGGCGGTGGGGACGATGTGGCCCTGGCTGGCGGAAATGTCGACGACACGGTGAATATCGCCGTCGGTGGAGATGGAATCGAGTTCGCCGTGATTAGGCTCGACGGCGTAGAGCAAACCGCGAGCGGAAACCATGCTGTACCAGGTTCCGTCGGGCTCGAAATCACCGGGGTTAGGATTCGCGACGAGATGGGTCATCTGGAAATGGCTGAGATTGGCGATCTCCTTCCAGGTGCCATTGGATTTGATGCGAAGAACGCCGTTACTTGTGCCGAGGAGGCCGTGAGAGCAACCGGCACCGGCGAGGAGCGCATAGAGTTGTCCACGGAAGAAAGCGACATCGGCGACGCCGCTGGTCAGATTGCCAAAGGCCGGGCTGGTCTGGCTGGAGGGAAGATCCTCGGCGACGGTGGACACGTTACCGCGGGCGTCCACTCTGGAAATGCGGGCGGTGAAGCCGCCGGTGTACGGGCCGGGGCCATCGGGGAGTCCGGCGGCCTGGGGGCATTTGCCGACGGTGGAGAGAGTGCCGCCGGCGCCACCTTCGGCGACGTAGAGATAGCCGTCGGGGCCGAACTTGAGGCCGCGGGGATTGTCGAAGCCCGAGGCGAAGACGGAGACAGTGGCGGACTGCGCGCCGGCCAGAGTGGCGAAGCTCAGAGCCAAGACCGAAAGTGCGGCGAATCTTTTCCATGCATGGGAGCGAAACATGACGATCCTCCTGAAGATCGCAAAAGTGTAGAGCAGCGACGGTGAAGTGTTTCGCACGGAAAAGGAAGAAGGACAAGGCAAAGCAGGTCACAGGTAGAACATTTGCAGGTCACAGGCTAGAGGGAAGAAAGGGTGGGGGTTAAGCGTAAAAGTTACTTAGACTCGGAGCTAAGAGGCAAGGTGCTTGACCGGGGGGTCCATCCCCACTACACTGCCGCAGCTTCGTCTTGAGTCCCCAGGAAGTGATCATGCTCGAGAACAAGCCCACCGTGAAAGCCCGGTTTGGCCCCTACACACTGGACCTGAGTTCCGGAGAGTTGCACAAGCACAGCACCAAGCTGCGGCTGGGGGAACAACCATTTCAGATTTTGAGTTTGTTGATTGAGAGGCGAGGGCAGGTAGTGAACCGGGAGGAGTTCCACAAGCAGCTGTGGCCGAGCGATACGTTTGTGGACTTCGAGCACGGATTAAACTCCGCGATCCGGCGATTGCGGGAAACGCTTGGGGATACTCAGGAGGAACCGCGGTGGGTGGAGACGATACCGCGGAGGGGGTACCGGTTTATCGGCGGAGTGGAGTGGCAGGCGGAGGAAAGCGGCGGGAAGACAGGGGCGAATGGGGCGCCGATTGAAGCTCTGCCGGGCCCCAAATACCGGTTCGTCGGCGAAATCGCACCTCAGGCACATTCTGCGGTTCCAGCCGAACCAAGTCACCGCAAGCACACTCGCCCAAGGTGGCAAGCGATGGCGGCAGGTCTCCTCGGCATCCTGATCTGCACCCTCGCAGTCGGGTTTGCCTATCGATGGTCAGGTCCCCGCCAAGCGTCCGCTGCGCTCAGTGCCTTTCCGTTCACAGCCTTGCCGGGACTTGAGATTTCTCCTGCTTTCTCCCCGGATGGTTCGCGAATCGCCTTTGCCTGGAACGGCGATCCTGCATCAGGAGGAAAGGGCTTCGATCTGTACGTCAAGGCCATCGGCAGTGAGACTCTTCTCCGCTTGACGCACCATCCCTCGGAATGGATCAGCCCCGCTTGGTCGCCTGACGGCTCGCAGATCGCCTTCCACCGCATGGCGGGCGCCGAAACAGGTCTCTATGTTGTGCCGGCTCTCGGCGGTCCGGAAAGAAAGCTGCGCGCTACCCGCGTGCCTTATGCGGTCGCCGCCCCGATCAGCTGGTCGCCCGACGATAAATGGATTGGCTTCGGGGAGCCCTTGCCCGACAAGCCCGAAGATCGGATGTTCCTCCTCTCCGTTGAATCTTTGGAAACCCAGGAACTCCCTCACGATCCCAAATGCCTTCATGAGGCAACGCCCACTTTCTCAAATGCGGGCGACCGCTTGGCATACCTCTGCGTGCGCAGCACGAACGAATTCGAACTGTATTCCCTGGCACTCCCTGGCGGCGCGCCGAAACTCATTACAGCATTCTCAAATTTCCCGATAGGATTCGCGTGGTCCGCCGACGACCGTAAATTGTTGCTTGCCTTGTCCTCCGACGGCGGACCAGATCTGCACGAGATTGTGGTCGCGGACGGTTCTAGCCGGCGGCTCGATTTTGCCGCTAATGCAAGTTGGCCTACGGTTTCACTCAAAGGCAACAAATTGGCCTACAGTGCTATTTCCGATAACATCAACATTTGGCGGCAGGATCTCCTCTATCCGCAAGCTGCCGCCGTAAAACTCCTCTCCTCTACGCGGGAGCAAGACGACGCCCAATATTCTCCCGACGGCCAGCACATTGCGTTCGGATCCAACCGCGCTGGGTCCGCGGAAATTTGGATGAGCGATGCTGACGGTAACAATTTAGTGCAGCTATCGAAGTTCAAGGGCGCCTCGGGTACCCCTCGTTGGTCACCCGACAGCAGAAAGATCGTGTTTGATTCGCACCGCTCCGGCCACTTCGCAATCTATATCGTGGATATTTCCGAACGCGCTCCCCGGAAGCTCGTCATCAACCTTCGGAAAGATGTGTCCGCACCCAACTGGTCGCGCGATGGGAAGTGGATTTATTTTCGATCGTACGAGGTCATGGGGCACAAGATGTACCGATGCGCAGCAGCAGGTGGGGACGCTGTTCTATTATCCACGCAGCCCGATGAAATATCGCCTCAGGAGTCTTACGATGGGGACGTCCTTTACTTTGCCGCGCGGAACGTCAACACCGGCCTGCGGATGATTCCCCTACGGCACTCCTCTACGGAGTCCGCTGTTGACGGCATACCTCCGGTGGCTAGCGAGAATCTCTGGTCCGTTGTTTCGGGAGGTATTTATTTTGTTCCTGCAGATACGCCTAGATCCCTGTGCTACTTTGATTTCAGCTCCAGGAAGATTCGCGAGGTCTTTCATATAGAAAAGAACTTCGGCGGGGGCCTATCGGTGTCGCCCGATGGCCGCTGGCTTCTCTATTCCCAAGTCGACGAAGAAAACGGCGACATCATGATCGTCGACCATTTTAGCTAGCACTTTCTTCACACTTAAGGCGTGTGTCATGAAGAAGATGACCTGTCGGAGGACTTGCGTTTGGTAATCGACCCACTCGGCCCATCCGGTTACCGCGGGCTACTGTTTTTAGCCACTTTTTGGGCTTCGAAGCGCTTCGCGGAACTTCACGTGGACATATTGAAAGCTCGCGATAGTAAAGGCGATAGCGGCAATTTCCCTTGTAAAACGAGGCCTTCAAAAAGCCTGGGGTTTAAGTCTCTCCTCTCCGCCATAGTTGAATTCCCCAATAAAAATGCGGCGATTTGTGCCGTGGCTCGCCAACGCTCCGGCGGAGACCAGGATCGCAGAGCAGATGCGAAGAGCGCGCATTTCAACCTCCTACCAAAACACCGCGTACAATGCCGCCAGTGCGCCGCAGACGATCAGCGTGCCCGCTAAGAATCCCTTCGATACTTTGAACATGGAGGCATCCACCGCCAACGAGGTTCCATCGGAGCTTTCGCCGCCCGGGGCGGCCGGCCTTTTCCCAAGCAGGCTGATGACCACCATCCCGAACACGCAGAAAATAAAGACGATCTCCATCCGATCCAAAAAAGGAATCTCGTAAACACCTGTGTCATTGGCCTTGGCAAAGCCGCTGGAGGCGAGTCCAGAAAGGTCTATGAAGTTTGGAACAAATTTCAGCAAACAGGAGCACGCGAATCCACCGATGGTGGCAAAGAGCGCCGCGTTTGAAGTCGTCCGTTTCCAGAAAAAGCCCAGGATGAACATCGCGAAAATCCCGGGACTCACAAAACCCGTGTATTCCTGGATGTATTGAAATCCGCCTTTTGCACCGATGCCCATCCTCGGAGCGAGGAATACCGCGACAGCCATTGCGACGACGATCGCGAATTTGCCTATCCAGACGACTTTCTTCTCGTCGACCCCCGGGTGCAGATACGGCTTGTAGATATCGAGCGTGAAGATGGTGGAAATGCTGTTGGCTTTTCCGGCGAGAGAGGCGACCACCGCCGCGGTGAGCGCAGCGAACGCCAGGCCTTTTAGACCGGTCGGCAGCAGGTTCAGCAACACGGGATAGGCCTGGTCGGGTTGCACCTGGCCACCCAGAAGCAACTCGCTTTGAAAGCTTCCCTGCCGATACAACACATAAGCGGCGATGCCCGGCAGCACGACGATCACGGGCATTAGCAATTTCAGGAAGGCGGCGAACAACAGACCGGCGCGCGCCGTGGGAAGGCTGGCCCCGAGCGCTCGCTGGGTGATGTATTGATTGCAGCCCCAGTAGCTCAGATGCGAGATCCACATTCCCCCGATCAAGACCGTCAATCCCGGCAGATCCAAGTAGTTGGGATTGTCCCTTTTCAGGATCATGTGAAAATGATCGCCCGCGTGTTCCCGCAACAGGTTGAATCCGTTCACGACTCCGGTTGTGCCGAATTTTCCCGAAACCAAATTCAGCGCGAGGTAGGTTGTCACCAAGCCGCCGAGCGCGAGAAAGAATACCTGAATCACATCGGTGTAACCGATGACCTTCATTCCGCCGAGGGTGATGATCACGGCGAAAATCGCTAGCGCATACATGCAGGTTCCAGGATCGATTCCGGAGATCCCGTGGACCGCGAGCCCGCCGAGGTAAAGAATGGAGGTGAGGTTCACCACCATGTAGAGCAATAACCAAAAGACCGCCATGATCATCGCCACCGTTCCGTTGTAGCGCTGCCGCAAAAACTGCGGCATGGTGTAGATCTTATTTTTCAGATACACCGGCATGAAGAACACGGCCACGATGAGGAGCGTGGCCGCCGCGAGCCATTCGTAGGTCGCGATGCCCAAACCCATCTTGAAACCGGAACCGCTCATGCCAATCATCTGTTCGGCAGAGATGTTTGAAGCGATGAGGGAGGCGCCGATGGCCCACCAAGTCAGGGCGCCCTCGGCTAGAAAATAGTCAGTCGAGGAAACCGCGGCGGCCCTTTTTTTCGTGTAGATCCAATACCCGTAGGCGGCGACGGTTAGGAAATAGACGAGAAAGACAACGTAATCAGGGGAGTGGAGTGTATTCATAGGGTAAAGTGGGTTGCTCCTCAATCCAGCGGTTGAGAATGGAATAAGACGGCTGGTGAATCGACAGCGGCACGCGGTACGACTTCGCAGCGGCGATAGGGCATAGAACCGTAGCGCGAGGGCGCCCGAGCGTAGGGAACGGGAAAGGCCATGTCTTTAATCCAATGTTGCGAGAATAGCGTTGACGCCAATTTCGGCAATTTCGAGATCTTCCACGCCTGTGAGTCCGCTGACCGCGACAGAGCCAACACATTCGTCTCGATAAAAAACGGGGGCCCCACCGTCCCAGCCGAGATAGCGGACGTCGCCGTGATAATGAACGTCCCAACCCTCAGCGAGCGCGGCGCGCCCCAAAGCGCCGCTGGGCTGACGGAGGCGCGATGATGTGAATACCTTATTGGCTGCTATTCCTGCGGACGGCAGCGAGGCGCTATCCATACGCAGAAGCGCGATCAACTCGCCGTGCCTGTCACCGACGGCGATGGAGCCCACTTTGTTTCGCCGCCTAAGCTCGGCTGCGCAGGCTTCAATAGCGAGACGCGCTTCTGCCTCACCAAGTTCGAGATGTGATTGCATTTTACGTTGCCCCCGCGCTGAGGATCGTTCCAAGATTGTTTACCAAAACGGACCAGCAACATCGTTTGACTCGCCCCAGCGGACTGTTGGGATCCATGCGGTGGCATTGTCGGTAGCTATATAACCCGGCGTAGTTGCGTCGATGTTAATTCTTTTGATATTCATTCCTTTCCCCGCACCTTGGCAAAAAATCATCAGAGGAGCATTCAGCTAATCAGACCAGGGCGTCGGCTTGCGGTCCCAACGATGACGTTTCAACTCCCGAAGGAGATCCGGAGGGAGCGGGCCCTGGTCGCTCAAAGCGATGTTTTCGCGGACATGTTCCAATTTCCTCATGCCCACAATCGTCGTGCTCACCGCAGGATGAGAAAGCACGAAGCGCAGCGCCATCTGCGGCAGTGACATTCCTCGCGGCAGAATTTGTTTGAGTCGGTCCACGCGTTCCAAGGTATTGGCGAGATTCTCGGGATTGAAGTAGCGCGAGCGCCAGTCGCTGGCGGGAAATTTCGTGTCCTTGGTCATCTTCCCACCGAGGCTGCCTTCGTCGAGCGCCACCCTGACGATGACTCCGACGTTCAACTCCTGGCACGCGGGAAATAATTCGTCCTCGGGTGATTGGTCGAAGATGCTGTAGATGACTTGCACGGAATCCACGAGGCCAGTCCGCATCGCCTTGATTCCGTTTTCCGGTTCCCAGCGGTTCAGGCTCAAGCCAAAAAAGCGAATGACTCCATCCTGCTTCAACTTCTGTACTGTGTTGCGGAAATCAGCCTCATCGGCCCAATGATCGGACCACACATGGAACTGAAGCAGGTCGATCGAATCAGTGCCGATATTTTTGCGAATAAGATCGGCGTACTTGAAAACGTGCTGCGGAGGAAACACTTCACTGTACTTATATTTCGACAGCGCGGGCCAACGTTCGTTCATGGGCGGAATTTTAGATGCGGCATCGAGGCGTTTTTCGCGATTCATGCCGATGATCTGCCCGAGCAGGCTATCGCTTTTGCCTTCTCCATAGGCCCAGGCGGAGTCGAAGAAATTGCAGCCGAGCTTCACCGCAAGTTGGAGCGCCGCCAGGGACTCGCTATCCTCCGATCCACTCCACCCGCCCATGCCCCATAATCCGTGCGCGATTTGCCCAACTTCAAATCCAGGGCGACCGATCTTGCGATATTTCATTGGCCGTTCCTATAAAAAGATTCGTGTGAGGCTGATTTGTAAACGCGGATGCGCCGCCACCTCCGGTACGGACCTTCAAACCCGGGTCGTTTGCAACCGGCGCGAATCGCACGACTTGTAATAAGTAGCGATTTGCGACTTCGCTGAGAATGCGCCGGACCCTCTTCGTTGACATGGAGTGGCGATGCCATTCGGTGGGCGAGACGTGGCGAGGACAGCTACGCAAATGAATTGTCAAAGACTGGCTACTTTGTAATGACGAAATCTGCACTCTCGCCCTCCGCGGAGTTGGGGCCGATCCACACGGTGGCTTGTGCCGGCTCCACTAGGTTTTGCATATCGATGTTCCAGAATGCAAGTTCATCGCGTCCCAGGGTGAATTCGACCCGCTGTGATTGTCCTGGCGAGAGAGTAAGCCTTCGAAATCCCTCCAGTTGTCTCACGGGAAGAGCGACGCTCGTTCCCCGAAGGCAGATGTAGAGTTCTACAATTTCATCGCCAGCGCGCGATCCAGCATTCCTTACCGTGGTGGACACATGCAGCGGTTGCCCGGTCTTCTCGTTGAGCGCGCCAGCACTCAACCGGGATGTGCTCAGTTCCAAAGGAGAGTAACTAAATTGGGTGTAACTGAGTCCGTAACCAAACGGAAAGAGCGCCGCATTCTCTTCGTCCACGTACCGCGAATGGTATTTTTCGTGATTGTTGGCCGGTGGACGACTGAGATCAACGCCACCAGCAGGACGGCCGGTATTCATTGCATCATAGTAGAGGGGTTCCTGGCCCACGCTGCGAGGCATCGAAACGGTAAGCTTCCCGCTCGGACTCACATCGCCAAAAAGTGTTCGTACGAGTGCTGGTCCCGCTTGCACTCCTGGAAACCAACCTTGCAAAATCGCCGGTACGTGACTCGCGGCCCAGTGGAGGGTCAGTGGCCGGCCACTGAAAACAATCAAGACCACGGGTTTTCCCGCCGCGGCCACTGCTTCCAAAAGCTGTTGTTGGTTTCCTGGCAGACCGAGATGGGCTCGGGAAGCTGCCTCGGCGGTCATCCACAAGGAGTCTTCTCCTAGAGCCATCAAGACAGCGTCAGCCTGCTTGGCCGCCGCAACGGCTTCTCGAAAGCCGTTATCTTCGGCAGTTAGAATCTCCGTGCCTTTGGCGTAGAGCACTCGCCCGCTTGATTGCTGCACGCGCGAGGTCAGGGCTGTCCGCAACGTCACTACGTCTGCCGCATCACCCCTTGCGCGCCACGGACCAAGCATATCGGAGGCACTATCGGCTAGAGGGCCGATGAGGGCGATGGTGTGGACGTCCGGACCAAATGGGAGGGGCGGCTTCCCTCCCGCGTTACCGTTCTTCAGAAGCACAAAGGAACGTTCCGCAACAGTGCGGGCGAACTCCACGTCGGCGGGATTGAGTTGAGGCTTGCCGCCGCTTGCCGCTTCGGGAGTATAGGGATGATCGAATAATCCTAGCGCGAATTTTATACGGAGCATACGACGCGCAGCTTGATCCACGGCGGCTTCCGGCACGTCTCCTGACTGCACCAGTTCCGCCAAATAGCGGGAATACTCGTTGCCTTCAAGATCCACGTCGAGGCCCGCGAGAATCGCTTTGCGCGCCGCTGTTTTGCCGTCCACGGCAATGCCGTGGGCGATCGTTTCCCGCACTGATCCATAGTCGCTGATCACCACTCCCTCAAATCCCCACTCTTGGCGAAGGATGTGCGTCAGCGTAAACCGGTTGGAAGTAGCGGGCACGCCGTTTAGGGTATTAAAGGCGCTCATGACCGACCCGCCGCCAGCTTCCACGGCGGCGTGGAAGGGTGGCAGATAGACTTGACGCAACATGCGTTCGGACATGTCCACCGAGTTGTAATCTCGCCCCGCTTCGCCGGCTCCGTAGCCAACGAAATGCTTCATGCAGGCCAGCATGGATTCCGGATCGTCCAGGCGAGCGCCTTGATATCCGTGCACGTAAGCAATGGCCATGGCGGAGCCCAGGTATCGATCCTCTCCGGCTCCTTCCACGATGCGTCCCCAGCGGGCATCGCGCGCGATATCAACCATGGGCGAATATGTCCAGCGAATACCTTCTTTGGTGGCTTCCTTGGCAGCGAGGCGCGAAGCTCTTTCCACCAGCGTGGGATCCCAGGTCGAGGCCATGGCCAGCGGTACAGGGAAAATGGTGCGGTATCCGTGAATTACGTCCAACGCGAAGACCAGTGGAATGTGCAGCCGGGAGTTTTCGACGGCCAGCTTTTGCAAGGAATTGGTCTCGGCGGCTCCCGTAATGTTCTCGAAGGAGCCTACCCGGCCCTGGGCGGCCTGTTCGCGATAGTCGGCATGGGGCGAACCAGGTCCCGTGGAACTATCGGCGAAGTGAACGGTTTGTCCGATCTTTTCTTCCAGTGTCATTTGGCCGAGCAATCGGCTGACGCGCTGCTCGATTGCGGTATCGTCCAACCGTTGCGGAGACTGCGCCCTGACCAAACCGTAGGGCCACGCGGAAGCAACAGTCAGAAGTAAAATACGAACCGAACACATTTTGGACGCCATGTTCCTTCTCCGTCTCCTCATCCGGGCTGCCTCGGTCAGGCAGACACTGTTTTCACATGCGCGTGCCTGCTACGGTGTCGCATCGACCCTCCAGAAAATCGCCCTCTATCAGGGCAGATGCTAATAGAAAACCGGTATTCTAGCAATAATTAAGTGATGTGAAGCGATGTAGGCCAGAGAACTGGCGCACGCGCGTGGTCGGCCCGCGTGATTTCCAGTCCGAAAGTGCCTTCGAGAATAATTTTGCGACCCCAGTACCGGCGGAGAAACATATGCGGATTTCTGGGGAGTCAGTGCCGTGGCGCTGAGACGGGCCGCAGTTGTTCACGCGGCTCGGAGAGCCGGTTGCGTGTGGGTCAAGTGTGCAGGCGCGTTTAGCGGCGGAACACTGTTGAAAACCGAGTTCTCGACGAAGCTGCAGGATGCGGGAGTCAACGCAACTGCCTACGCCGCGAAACTGCCCGGCGGCCGGACATCGATGATCATTCTGAACAAGGACGCGATAGCGGACCTTGAGGGAGAACTCGATTTCCGTCGCGGCGTCAGCGGAGCGGTCGAAACCGAAATATTGCGCGCGCCGGCACTAGACAGCCGCGAAGCGCACTTCACAAAGTCAACGAAGACCGACTCGCACAGGCAGGGCAGGTGCTCCGCCATTGTGCCCCGTGCAACGGGATTACGCCTGACAGTGATTTAATTGATTCGCGTAGTTCACAAGCAAGCGGTGACCACCCCTGATAGTTTCCATTTCATCTGCGGACCGGTTTGAAGTCGAAACAAGCCAGATTCATGTTGCCGTTCGTCAATATGTGGACGGTGAGAACGTTCTCCCCTTTGCGGAGATGAATTTTGAACAATCGCGAAGCCAGGTTCCAGTGGTGCCATTGACGCCAGGCCAGCGGGTCTGCAGAATCATTTGTAGACGTGATCTGCAGAGGTCCTGTCGCGTCCTTTCCATTTACATCGACTGATATTGTTCCCCCACGGTTCGACGTGTAAAGAAAATCGGCCGCGTATGTTCCCGTGCGTGTCACATCTACAGTGATGTTGAACCACTCTCCGGGTTCGGTCCAGCCAACATAGAGCAGGTCTACAGGAGGAACAACCTTGTCGAAGGGGTTGTCGTCAATCGGGTCTGGCTGGCGGTGAAACTTCGTGTAGGAAGTATCCACTCCCTCGTGGATACGAAATTCGTTGAGGTAGGTCCCATCGGCCTGGTTCAACTCTCCGCTGCCGTGATTCTGTGGATCGCTGTCGTGATACGCGACCCCTTCGCCGCCCAGGTCATAGTAAGCACACAATACTCGTCCCGGTATTTTTTGTGGGCCGCCCTGATAGCGGCTGTCGTGATAAGGCAGACCTCTATACTGGCTCAAGAATGATTGGGAAAACGCAATTGCCGGTCGCATCGATGCCACTACGAAGAATAAGGAAAACGCTCTCCGACTCATCCTGCCTCCCTGAGTACCGACAACCTATCTGCAGTTGCGCAACTCCGCCAATCAGCGGCAGCGACGGCTCAAGTATGTTCCGCACTTCAGACTTGGAAAAGTTCGATCCCGTGCGCTTTTGCGAGATTGCGCGAGTACTTCTTATCTCTCCCATTGTTCCGGGCGCGCGCGTGGTCAGGCTGCGTGATGCGGATCATTACGTCTACTTAGCAAACGAGGCTGACGTGCTGCGCGAAATGAAATCCTTCCTGAGCACCCTTCGGTAGCAACGCCCGCGGCCATCATCTACTCCTCAAAAAATTGTAACAATTTAATAGCGGGTTTCCAGGTTCGTTTTCTAGACTAGGATTGTTAACGTACTCGGATAGTTGCTGACCTGTGATAAAAGCCAGCGAGTTGCCCAACTCGTAGATCTGGTCCCCCACAAGGTGCTTGCGTTCGAGGCTACGTAGTTCAAGAATGGAGCCCCGGGCTTTGTAAAGGCGGCGATCATATCTGATCCAGCTTTCGGACGGTTCGTTCCGTACCAAGCTGCCCCTACGGAGTCTTTGATCATCCTCCGCTTGGAGACAGCGCGATTGTTGCCCGACCTCCTGTCCTGCGGCCTGAAGCACCTTCACAGAAGCTCCAATGTCGTCTGCTGCGTGCGTGGGTCGTGCGGCCTCGAAATCCATTCTCGAACGCGAGCGTCCTGTCAGGCCACTTTCCTCAGGTTATTACCCGATGCGTATTTGCAGAATTCGCCCTATGGCTTTCCGGCATTGAAACTGCAACATATGCCGCTAGCCAATCCCCGGAGCGTGGTCATGAAATCCCATCGAAGATTTGCCCCAGCCGGTCTTCGCGTGTTTGCCCTTTTAGCGGCGGTTGCGTTGTGCTTCTGGATGAGTATGGATGCGCGCGCGCAGGCGCCCGACGCAACTGCGGCGCAACCGGCCGTCTCCCCGGCCCGCATCACGCATACCTTAGATGAAAGCAATCTCGTGACGCTGAAGGGGAACGTACACCTGCTCGCGCGCCCGGAATTCGATCAAGGAGCGGTGAGCGATGGCCTGCAGCTGCATCGCATGCTGCTTCTCTTGCAGCGAAGCCCGGACCAAGAAGTCGCTCTGCAGAAGTTGCTCGATGAGCAGCAGAATAAATCCTCGGCGAATTATCATGCCTGGCTGACGCCCGCGCAGTTCGGCCAACAATTTGGCCCCGCGGATGCGGACATCCAGACCGTAACGAGCTGGCTCCAGTCCCGTGGCTTTCAGATTAACAACGTGTCTGCGGGCCGAACGATAATCGAGTTTTCAGGTAACGCTGCGCAAGTGCGAAGCGCGTTTCACACAGAGATGCATACGTACCTCCTGAATGGCGAGGCGCACACGGCCAACGCCCGCGACCCGCAAATACCCGCAGCCCTTGCGCCTGTGGTTGCGGGCCCTGTGTCCCTAAACAATTTCCCGGTAAAATCGCACGTGCTCCCCCTGGGATCGTTCTTCCGATCGAAGACAACGGGCGAAACGAGACCGCTGACTACATTTCCGAATTGCGGCGTGGCGGGCTGCTTTGGGCTGGGGCCTGCGGACTTCGCAACGATCTACAACAGCGCGCCATTGCTGAGCGGAACTCCCAAGATTGACGGGACTGGGCAGACTATCGCCATCGTCGGAGAGTCCAACATCAACGTTGCCGACGTAACCGATTTCCGCACTATTTTCAACCTGCCACAGAATTTCTCGGCGGCCAACGTCATCCTAAACGGACCGGACCCGGGCATTAATGTCAGTGAAGACGAGTCTGATCTCGATGTGCAGTGGGCAGGAGCCGTAGCGCCCGGCGCGACAATAGATTTCGTAACGTCGGAGCCGACGGAGACGACTGCAGGCATCTTCCTGTCTGCGACGTATATCGTTAACAACAATATTGCTGGCGTGATGAGCGAGAGTTTTGGCGGCTGCGAACAACAGATCGGGACACTGAACCAATTTCATAGTGCATTGTGGGAGCAAGCTGCGGCGCAGGGAATTACGGTCATGGTGTCGTCTGGCGACGGCGGTTCCGCTGGCTGCGACAATTTTGATACAGCGCAAACCGCCACGCAGGGATTGGCGGTTAGCGGCTTCGCCTCAACCCCATTCAACGTGGCGGTCGGTGGCACGGATTTTGACCAGATCAACAAGTGGTCCCAGTTCTGGAGCACGACAAACAATTCCACTACACAGGGCTCGGCTCTTGGCTACATTCCCGAGATTCCGTGGAACGATTCCTGCGCGCAATTAGGAATCACCGGGTGCGGAGCATCGGCGTCGCAGGGATCGTTGAACATCAACGCGGGAAGCGGCGGCGCAAGCACGCTTTATCCCAAGCCTTCCTGGCAATCCGGTACTGGAGTGCCACAGGACAGTCACCGCGATGTGCCTGACCTTTCGCTCTTTGCCAGCAACGGTTTCGACGCCAGCTTTTACATCATTTGCCAAAGAGACGCCAGCGGAACCGGTGCGTGCAATTTGAACGATCTTGGTTTTACCTTTCAAGGGATGGGAGGGACATCCGCCTCCGCGCCGGCATTTGCCGGGATCATGGCCCTCGTGAACCAGAGCCAGGCGACAGCGAACAATCCGGCTCCGCGACAAGGCAATGCGAATTACGTTCTGTACCAACTCTTCAACAAACAGGTGAACGCGAGTCCCGCTGTCAATTGCAATTCATCCGCAACACCTTCTACGTCTTGCACGTTTTACGACATTACGCGGGGCAACAGTGCGTTGGCCAATAGCTCTACAGGGACGAATTCCGTACCATGCGCGGGGGTCTCCACGAATTGCAGCAGTAAAGTGTCCGGCACAAACGGAGTCCTGGTAACGCCGGCTAATCCTTCTACGCCAGCCTATTCAACTGCCACCGGCTATGACCTGGCTACCGGGCTTGGTTCCGTGAACGTGGCTAACCTTGTGAAAAACTGGTCGTCTGTAACTTTCCTGCCGTCAGCAACAACCCTGAGCGCAACGGTCAACGGCCAGGCCGTAACGTCCATCGCGGGAATCGCGCATGGCACACCGGTGAATGTGAGCAGCACCGTAGCCGCCGGACAAGGCGCGACGGGGATACCTTCAGGCCAAGTAGCCTTGCTGGCCACGCCCAATCCGATAGCCAGCTCTCCAGGTCCTTCGCTGGGATTCGACGTGTTAACACTGGACAACACTGGATCCGCGACGGGAATGGGCGTGGTCTTGCCAGGCGGACAATACAACTTAACCGCGCATTACCAGGGAGACGGAACGTTCGGCGCAAGCGATTCGCCTGCGCCGGGCATAGCGGTCAACATTTCCCCTGAGACGAGCAAAACGATCATCAGCATTCCCGTGTTCGATCCCACGACAGGGCGCGAGACGGGAAACGCGCCGACAGCGCTCGTTTACGCATCGCCGTACATTGCTCGAATCGATGTCGGCAACGCGCAGGCCACGCTTTCCTATCCGCCGCAGCCGTTCTGCACTCCGCCCGCCTGCCCCACGGGAACCATTACCTGGACCGACTCCCTCAACGCTGCTCCTCCCCTGCCGCTGGACGGCGGAACGTTCCCATTGAACGGTGAGGGTTTTACAGAAGACCAGCCGATTCAGCTTCCGGGCGGGTCGCACGTACTCACCGCCAGCTACAGCGGAGAGAAGAGCTTCGCTCCCAGTTCGAGCACGTACGCGCTGACAGTCACGCCTGCGCCGACAACGACGGGTTCCGGAAATCCCCCACTACCGCCGCAGATCGTTTTGCCGTTTGGCCTGGGGGCTACAGTGAGGTCGCAGAACTTCGGCGGCGTTATGGAGAGTTGCAACGTCACCTTCCTGGACGGGACCACGCCGGTTCCGGGCACGGTATCTTGTGGCGGTCAAAACGGAGGGCCAACCTACGGAGCCTTCATCCAGCCTTCCCTCATCGTTAATCAGACCACTGCTGGAACTCACACTTACACGACTAAGTTCAATGGCGATGCGAATTACGGGCCATCCACTTCGGCGCCTATGACCACCAGGGTGTTCTACGGCACTAACGTAAGCATTGCAGCC
>Ga0206996_1015_pt1 | contig 46710 bp, 39 predicted proteins | sample Alteio_BWMinCont_2_FD_153467 | JGI IMG/M metagenome (GOLD analysis project Ga0206996, IMG submission 153467) | Enriched cells from forest soil in Barre Woods Harvard Forest LTER site, Petersham, Massachusetts, United States -... | ecosystem: Environmental > Terrestrial > Soil > Temperate forest >...
ATCGACAAACAAGAACGGTGCCTGCAGTGGAAGGCGCATCAATTGATTCGGATCGAATTTCAAGGTGAGCCGGCGCATCGAAACGCCGTCTTTTGTTTCCCTGCCATTGTCCTCAAAAGTCCCAAAATGCGCGGCGATTTCAAGAAATGCAAGGGCCATGGTGGTTTTGTTGGAAATCGATTCGGCAATAAATTGTTGTAGCTGCGGTGCTGCAATTGCAAACCAAGTCCCGACCACACGCTTGGGAGCCATCGGGAAAGACTGAACTGAAAAATACAGCATGTTGTGAAGATATTTTGCCGCAGCGCTCCCGTAAATGCCAACCCCTTGCGCCTTGCCTGAAAAACTGGCTTTGAGCGACAGTTGATTCTGCCGGGTGACTGTTTGAAAATCGACCGACCCGCTTGCCTCATTATTGGGGATTTCCGATTTCAACGCAATTGTAACCCCGATTTGATGCTCTTTGGCGTAATTGTCAACCGCTTTGCTTAAAACGACATACGGTTTTTCAGCCGCATAACACGTGAAAAGGGAAAAACTTGCCAAAGTCATAAAAGCGATCATGAATTTTTTCATACGCGGGGTATTGTCTCAAGACGCCGGCTATTCCTGCACAATGATGAAGGGCTTGCGTGGCGCAAGTCAAATATTGCGGAGATGGATCGCTAGCTCAATGGTAGAGCAACTGACTCTTAATCAGTGGGTTCGGGGTTCGAGCCCCCGGCGATCCACCAAAGTACTCGAACCCCGAACCGGGCAATTTGCGCCGAGCGATTAGCGATGAAAATGCGAACGAAGCAAAAAAACGCGGAATACAAATCCACAGGTTGCACTGATTTCCGCGAAGATTCTAAAAGCAGGCCACGCAAAAAAATATTCCAGCCCACTGGGGGAGTGGAGCTGGAATACTGGGAGGGGAAACTTACCAATTAGTGTTGAGGTTGAGGCACGCCGCCTTCTGTATGTGATTTCTCTCCATGCCAATTGCCGTGCTTGCCGTGTTCATGCATACCGCAGCCATGACCGCCTTCATGTCCTTCACGAAGCGCGCGGGATGCAAGAACCTGGGAGAAGGCTTGGTTTTGCGCCGGCGTCAAAATCGCGCGAACCGCAAATTGCGCATCGGTCATTTTTTGCGTTTTCTGAGCCTTCAATGCCGCAATTTCCTGTTGCTTTTGATCCACTGTATCTCGCGAAACATTGGGGTCCAAGTAAGCTTGAGACAGCTCAATCCGCTTTTTCTTTTCTTCCAAACGAATCGCCGTCACCGCCTGCCGTGTTTGGCCCATGATTCCTTCAATCTTGGTTTTTTGATCCGCAGTAAGATTGGGGATGGGGAAACCGTGCCCTTTCCAATGCTGACCCTGTGCGTAAAGTGCGGTCCCGGTGGCAAATGACACCGCAACCAGTAAAAACAACAACCATTTTTTCATTTTGTCTTCCTCCTTTATCGGTGTTTTACCGACTCAAAGAGTAAGACACGCTGAACATGGAAAAGTTGGAGGGGAGGACTTTGAATTAGAGAGGTGTCCGGGACAGGTCAAAAAGTGCCGCGCAGGGCGTAAAATAGGCCTTGCTCCTGCGCGCGCTGGTGGGGCAAGCCGCTCGTTAAAATGGCTTGATAGCGGTATCCAAAACCCATTCCAATCCTGGGACAAAATTGATAGGTTGGCCCCAATTCAAATGAAAACCGTGACACCGCTTTTCCGACATTCACGCGTACCGAGGGATAAAGACCGAATGAATAACCGTAAGAAAATCCGTGCGATACTGCAGCGGATCGGGTGATGCCGAGGCCAAGCCCTTCCTCGCGGGCGTATTTGCTGTGGACGCCGTTAAAATACTGATTGGTCGTCCAAATCCGCCAGCTCACCCAGCCGTACGTGCGCGGGCCCAAGTCATCCCCCACATGCAAACTGTCCAAGCGATACGCAATTCGGCCTTCGAAATCGACCACAGACGCTTGAAACCCATTGATGGTGGGGCTTGCGCCTCCAAAGCGTCGAAGTTCAAGGCGCATCTTTGGCGACAACCCGACATTGGCGGCAAGCGTCCAGGATGGAATGTCCACGTTGTGCCCATCAACGGTTTGATAATGATCTGCAAAATATCCGCTGCTGACCGATTGAACTTGTGGATATTTCGGTTTATCGTCGGCAAAAGCCAAGGCTGGGAAGAGAAATAAAAGGAGTGTGCTTATTGCTAAAAAAAAGAAACCATTCCTAAGTAAAACTCCATTTTTACACACAAATTTGAAGCTTCTTGCGGAGGAACCCGGATCCCTGTCAATATTTCGCTGTGGCTTCCACAAGCACTTGGCGTTCTTGCACAAATCGGGTTCCCGAGAAGTCCGAGAGAAGTTCCATTGCGCGGTGGCTGTTCAACAGATTCAAGATGGAGATGGAGAAGCCAATATCATGCGAATTTGGATTCGCCGATTGCGGCGCATATCCGATTTTCAAATCGGTGATGAAGCGCGATTGCCTGCCGTGAATGCCGAACGGATAAACGCCGTCCGCGTTGTACGCCACAATGGATCCTTGCGGAATGCCGCTGCCGTATTTGTTGTCTACGCTGACAAAAGCGCCGTTTTTCCAAGCATACGACGGGCCAAACCGGAAGATTTGATTTTCGAAATCATCAACAAATGGAATCACGGCCGTTCCAGGTTGAGGCTGCAAAATGTGCATCGAAGTCCCGTCAAAAATGAAATACCAATTCAACCCGTTCCGCTTTTCAGTCATGGCTGAAAGCTCAAAGCCCACGGTTTGCGCGCTTGGAAAATTATCGGGGACAAACACCGGCAAGTTCGAAAGGGGAACCAGCAGCGCGATGTCGAGAAAATCACGGTAATTTTTTTCATACGCGCCGACTTTCCAGATAAAATCGGAAGACGGTTGGTCTTCGTAACTTAATTCATACATCGCAGTTTTCTGCGGAATGACGCGGCTGTTTCCGGTCGGATCAGGCTCAAGCGGCGGCGCGGTGAAAGTGCGATCATACGACCAGCGCAAGGCTTGTGTCGGCGAAAAGGCATAAGAAAAATTAAAGAGCGGACTCACCTGCGCCGCGCTGACATTCAACCCGTTGTTATACCGATCGGCTCTTATCCCGACGTTGGCGGAAAGTTTCTCGGACACATTGAAAGAATCGCCGACAAACATTCCGCCACTGAATCCGCTTCGATGATCTTGCGCGACATACTGTGCAACACCGCCGGGAAGCGTCCCGGCGCCTCCTGCGTCAAGGATATTGATGTTGTCATCCAAGCGCATGAAATTGGCGCTTCCTCCAAAGCGAAGCGTGTTCGTGTTGGAAAGGTTGTCGGTGAACACAGCACTCAGCAGTTTTTGCGAACCAGCCCTGCTTAAATTGGGAAGAAACGGATTGCCCGGATCTTCCGGATTCGCGGGAAGACTGTTGGCTGCGGCATTCGGCATGGTAAGCGGATTTGCGGGAACCCAAGCGTTGAAAATCCCATTGTTGCCGACCCCTTGATGCGAGCCGAGAAACGACACGCCGAAAAGCCCCTGGAGATTTTGCGTGAACTCTCGGCGCCACGAAAAAACGCCGACAATGTTGTTCTCCCGCTGCCATTGATTCACGCCGGCTGCTTGCTCGCTTGGCGTGTTCGGGATGTTGACGCGAAGATTCTGTGTGGCAAATGTGGCATTTAATTTGTCATTGGGATGCTCCCAACTTAAATGCACAAGCGCGTTTTCGTCATCTCCTTGATTGTTGTACGTTTGAAAATTCGGGTTGGGGGCTTCCAGCCGCAAATTGGTGTGATTGATGGAGTCCCCCACAAAATAACTGAAGTCTCCTTGAGCGGTTCCACCGCCCAACATGGCAACTCCGCCAATTTGACCGTGATCCCCGGCCCTTGGTGTGATTTCGAAGTACGGAACTGTGCCGCCGCTGCGCGTGACAAGATTCAGTACCCCTCCAAGGGCCCCCGAATAGGTTGGATCGAAACTACCGGTTCGCACTTCCATCGCTTCCAAAAATCGAGGGTCAACCAGTGAGCCGATTTGCGCTTCCAGAGGAACCGGCAACAGCACGCCATCCATTTCAAGCGTCATGGCCCGATGCTCGCCGCGAAAATGGATTTGCCCTTGTGAATCGGCGTCCACACCAGGGGCGTGGTCGGCCACGGCGTTTAAGGAAGCAGTATTGGCCATGCGCGTTTCGATAAAGTCGCGGTTTCTCACTGTGGAAGATCCGGTCGTGTCTTTTGCGTTCATGAGAATCCGCTTCGAAGAAACCCTCAAAACGCTTTCGGTTTCCCCCCCTTTTTCAAGTTCAAAAGAAATTTCGGTGTTGGCGTTCACACGAATCACGGCGGACTGAAATTGCGAACTCCAAGACTGCGATTCGACCCCCACTTCATACTCACCAATCGAAAGGCTGTGAAACACCGCATCACCGTTCTCATCGGTTGGCGCGTTCTTGGGCAAACGCGATTCGCCGACTTTTTGGACCGTGACTTTCGCCTTCGAAATCGGGGTCCCGTCTTTGGCTGATTGCACGTGAACCGTCAAACTTCCGACAATATCGGCATACACCGCGCGCGCCAAGAAAAATAAAATGACAACAAAAGTAAACCAGCATTTTTTGACCATAAAAACTCCTGTGGCAATTCCTTATTGAAAATGATTTTCAATTTCATGGCAAAGATTCCTGCCAGGTTTGGAAATAAAAAAGCAGCGCTTTATCAACAACTGCTTAGCGCTGCCTTTTTGTGAAATTACGCTTTTTTCTCTTTACATTTCCAAATACAGCGGTCTAGCGACCAGCATCCGCCCCCCATCATCATGAGGGCAAGCGCAATGGCGATCGCGAGGATGTGGTACTCGAACCCTTCTCCCTTTTGATTCCCCATCCAATTCATGAAAAAGCCGTTGTGAATGTGAATCATCAAAACCGCAACCAACATATCGACACCGATTGCAAAAGCTGAAAGTCGTGTTAAAAATCCGAAAATCAAACCGAGTCCCCCTAAAAACTCCGCAATGATTGGAAGCCATGCGACCACCATTGGAATGTGCATGCCTTGCGTGAACATAGCGAGCGTTTTGTTCAATCCAGGCCCACCAAACCATCCAAGCACCTTTTGCGAACCATGCGCAAACATCACCACACCAAGCGCCAACCGAAGAATCATCTGCGGACAATTGCATTCTCCCTTAGGACACACCGGACAATTCATGCGACTCCCTCCTCATTTGATACATCGGAAATCCCAAACCCCTTTAGGATTCCTTGCCTACCCTATTTTTGCGCGCGCTTGCGATACTCCTGTTCATTGAGGATTTTGAAGGTCAGGGTATCTTTGTAGGAACCGTACTGCAATCGCATCACCATGGTGTCTCCCTGAGTATGGGCCTCCGCAAAAACCGTTTCAGCAACCTGTCGTTCTTCGTTGACACGATACATGCGTCCATTCAATTGCATGATCACGAAATTTGGGATACCCGCCACAGCAGAAATCCGCACGGCAAGGGCATGAAGGCATGAATCGGCCTCATGCATGGTGGTCTCGAAAATTTTTGCTGCCGTTTTAGAACTGGAATACTTAAAATCGTCCGGAGCTTCCAGCCTACTGGTAAACTGATGATCTCCAATGACAGCAAACGGGCCATTGTTCCCTCTGGCGTTATTGTGGTCCCACAAAACGTCGATGTGCAACCCTTGCCGGCTTTGATAGGATGCCCGATTGTTTCTCCAAATTCCTGTATAATAAAGCCCCCCTTCTCCTGCGTAGCTTCCGTTGAAAGTCAAAATGGTTTCATCATTTTTTAACCCAATATCTACAGACAGTGAAGTTTCAGGAACTTGCGACCCCTTGAGCTTATTTGTTCCGGTGACAGATACATGGACCGTGTCTCCAGGTTTTCGACCAGCCCAAAAACAACGGAGCGCCGCGGTAAACACAGGGTTATTTGGTGGAAAAGAGTAGGCTGTTTCTAGCTTCATGAGTTTCTCCTGTATTTTCTAATCTAAGACTCTCACAATACCACAGACAACCGCTTCTGTCAAGTGAAACAGCCCTCTCCGGACTTGATTCAAACTTCTCCGAGTTAACAAATTCGTTACTTTTGTGGATACTTTTTGACACTTTTTTGCGCAGCAGTTGCTATACTCGTTCCACAGCATGAAGATTATAGTCAGAAATTGACATATTTTGGGAGATGAGGTATAATGTTAATAAATTGGAAAGTCTTTCTTGCGCCGAAGGCAAAAAAGCAATATTGGCGGGTACCTGAAACTGTGCGAACAGCGCTCGATACACTCGTGGGTGAAATTGAAGTCTATGGACCTATACGAGGAAATCGGAAAAACTACGGTAAACTCGGTGATGACAAGCATCATTGCCACCTGCGTTCCGGAAGGCCAACTTATGTGGCATGCTGGGAGATGGTGAATAAAAGTCAACGGATTGTGGAGGTATATTATGTCGGTACACATGAAAAAGCACCTTATTGAAGACATAGAAGTGCGAATTAATGCAGAGCCTGCGCAAATGTTTGTGGGCCCTAAGTCCGGATTAAAGCCGCTGCTTGCGTTTTTAAGTCACCATCGTTTTTACCCTGTTTCCAATGGAGAGCTCCATGGGAGCATTCCTTGGGAGGAGCTGGCAAAAGACCGAATCCGCAAATATTCAAAACCAGGATTGATGATCCGGGGGGGGCCGTGTCAAGGAAGGGTTGACCCAGGCTCAACTTGCAGCGAAACTCGGCATTTCTCAGGCCAATCTTTCCAAAATGGAGCACGGGAGGCGACCCATCGGCAAAAAAATGGCCCACCGACTCGCCAAGGCCCTTAACATCGGCTACCGCGTCTTTTTATAAGCTTGGGCCGGAGAGGTTGGCAATCACATTCCGGCCGCGAACCAGCGACCGTCGGTTCGAATCCAGCAACTCACTCGATTTGCTTGACGTTTGGCTACCATCAGGGATGGATGCAGTTTTGCTTGAGCGCAAAACTGCGGCCGGAGAGGTTGGCAATCACATTCCGGCCGCGAACCAGCGACCGTCGGTTCGAATCCATACTCGGACCACCATCAATGATAAAGCTGAGAGTGGTGGGTAGGGATGGATTCGAACCACCGAACCGCGTGCGCGGGCCAGATTTACAGTCTGGTGCCTTTAACCACTCGACCACCTACCCATAAACCACTGTTCATGGAGCCGAGGATCGGACTTGAACCGATGACCTGCCGCTTACAAGGCGGCTGCTCTACCACTGAGCTACCCCGGCGTATGCCCTTAAGCATTCGCGAAACGAAAAAGCAACCCTCGTCGGAGTTGCTTTTTCATAAATCTTAATTTAGCTTAGTTGTAATCGATGTCCGAAAGGGACTTCTCGATTTTCCGCTTCACCCGCTGAAGGGCGTTGTCAATAGACTTGACATGCCGGTTCAATTCGCGCGCCATTTCCTGATACGATTTCCCTTCGAGATAGCTCATCAACACTTGAGACTCCAATTCACTCAGGTTTTCCTGGATTTTCTCGCGGATGTCGCCGGACAGCTCGTGGTTGATGAAAACTTCTTCCGGATCCGTGATTTTGGCGCCGGAGAGAATGTCAAGCATCGTCCGATCCGAGTCATCGTCGTAAATCGGTTTGTTGAGCGAAATGTAGCTGTTCAACGGAATGTGCTTCTGCCGCGTCGCGGTTTTAATGGCCGTGATGATTTGCCGCGTAATACAAAGCTCGGCAAAGGCGCGGAAGCTCGAGAGCTTGTCCGCTTTAAAATCGCGAATCGCCTTGTAAAGGCCAATCATCCCCTCTTGGATGATGTCTTCGCGATCCGCCCCAACCAAAAAGTAACTTTTGGCTTTGACGCGCACAAAGTTCTTGTATTTGTTGATGATATATTCGGTGGCCAACTCATCGCCGTTTTTGGCATGGGCCACCACTTCCTCATCGGTAATTTCAGCAAAACTGACCGTAGGATTCACGTTCGGCCGTTCCAACACTTGTGCTTTCAAGATTTCACCACCTTGGCTTGAAAAAAATTATCCCGCTTTACCATTATACCCCATCTGCTAAAAAAGTGCAAGGTTCTTTAAATATATTGATAAGAGGGAGCACCAAACACTATTATAAATCGTCGGAGCGCGAAAGTCAAGTCAATTTTGTTAACAAATGATGAACTTTCCGCTACGAACCCCAAAGACGCTTAAAACGTCGCTTAAATCGCCATCGTCGCAGCCACTCGAATGGATTGAGCCAGGAAAGTTTAGAAGAGCTATGCGATTCATAGAGCGCATCTGAGCGCGGGCGCTTTGGACCGCCGCCTCGCAGGAAGCGGGCATAAAGATAAGCGGTCAAGCATCCTCCCAACGCAAAGAATCCAAGCGGATTGCCGAACTCAAAAAGAAGCATAAGCGAAACAATCACGGCAAGCCAGCGCAACTGCATCGGAAAGAAAAGAAAAAGCACCGGCGTTTCGGGATCCATCATCGCCCACAGCACGGTCAAGTTGACAAGGGGCGGGTAAAGTTCCCCAAATCCGACTTCAACATTCAAAACCATGGCGCCAAGCGAGATAAAAAGGGCTGAAATGGCCGAAAACGCAAAAAACCGGATGAGAAAGCGGGAAGTTCCCCACGTCCGCTCAAGCAATCCACCCACCACATAAAGCCACCAAAGCGCAATCAAAAGATTGATGAATTTCCAGGCATCTGCAGGCCTTGTCACAAGCGCATACGTGAAAAAAGTCCAAGGTTTTCGCCACACGGTGAGCGAGTCGGAAACAAGCAAATTGTAAACCGTAACCGGAAAAAGATTTAAAAATAACAGGATGAAACTTGCGGCATTGGCTGCGATGATAAAATTGGTTCCCGGAATGTCGTTGGGAAGGTTCGGGCGGTAACGTTGATATTGATAAGAAGGCATTGTTGTCAATCAAATTTTCGCGAGCCTTAAAATGACTTCCTGGAGGAAGGACCGCAAAGACAACCGAAGGGCTAAAAAATCATGAAACTTTTCTCAAGTGAACAGGTTCGCTCGCTCGATCAAAAAACAGCGTCTCAAGAACAAATTTCTTCTTCTATTTTGATGGAGCATGCAGGCCTTGAAGCCGCCGGGACTGTGCTTGAGGTTTTAAAAGGGGTGCGCGGGAAGACAATCGCGGTTTTGTGCGGACCGGGAAACAACGGCGGAGACGGCTTGGTTGCAGCGCGAACTTTGCTTGACTGGGGAGCAGTCGTTGTTGTTTATTTTGTTGCGGATCCGAAAAAGTTAAGTGGTGAATGCAAGTCAAACTATGATATCTTGAAAAACTTGAAATCCAATATTTTCATTGAGCAGGCTACATTTCAAAAGCAGCTTGAAAATGCCGATTGCGTTGTGGACGCTTTATTTGGAACCGGACTCAAAAAACCGGTTGAAGGCGTTTTTGCGGATGCGATTTCCGCGGTGAACCTAAGCGGGAAAACGGTGGTGTCGGTCGATCTTCCCTCAGGCGTTGACGCCGATACCGGCAAAATTTTGGGAACCGCGGTCAAAGCGACTTACACCGTCACCCTTGCGGTCCCCAAATTGGGACTTTACTTGTATCCTGCGCGCGCGCTGGTCGGAAATTTGCGAACCGCCTACATCGGCATCCCGACTTCACTCATTGAATCGTCCCCATGCGCCGCAGAGCTTGCGACTCCCAAAGAAGTTGCCGCCTGGCTTCCTGCGTGGAAGGCGGACATTCACAAAGGGGAACGGGGACGCGTGATGATTCTCGGCGGCTCGCGCGGTTACAGCGGCGCGCCGGCCCTTGCTTCGATGGCTGCGCTTCACACCGGCTCAGGGCTTGTGTATCTCGGAATTCCGGACGGCATCCGCGCCTTGATGGAACACAAACTCACCGAAGTCATCAAAATCGGAATCCCGCAAACGAACAATTGGGTTTTCGGAAAACCGTCACTCCCCGAAACGCGCAGATGGTTTGACAAAATTGACGCGCTTGCAATCGGTCCCGGAATCGGACGAACCGATGAAACACAAGAATTCGTGAAAACCGTGATTCAAGATTATCAAGGACCGCTCGTTGTGGATGCAGATGCATTGTTTGCCTTAAACGAAGATTTTTTGAAAGCGAACGGGCGCTCACAGATCGTTTTGACGCCACATGAAGGGGAAATGGGACGCCTCTGCGGTATTCCCGCCGAAAAAGTGCGCGAAAACCGCTATGAATTGGCGCGCGAAAAAGCAAAAGCGTGGAATGTTACTCTGCTTCTGAAAGGGGCTTCAACGCTCATTGTTTCCGGAGATTCCGTCTGGGTAAATTCAACCGGAAATCCGGGAATGGCCACTGCGGGATCCGGTGATGTCCTGACCGGAATCATCGTTTCGCTTCTCGGTCAAGGAATGTCGCCTGAAAAAGCGGCTGTGGCCGGCGCATTTCTCCACGGATTATCCGGCGATTTGCTGGCCCAGGAACTCGGCCTCCACGCCATCACCGCCGAAGCACTCTCCAGCAACCTCCCCAAAGCCTTCCACTCCCTGCCCTAGCTTGGGACCACGTCCCAAGGGGAAAATTACTTGGATTTGGCGGATTTTTTCTTGGGGGGTTCGGGTTCAGCGCTAGCGGGTTTAGCGGCGGTAGGTTCGGAGGGTTTCTGAGGTTCGGGGAACATTCTTTCGCCGACAAGATCGCGCAAGGAGATTGGCGTGAGTTGGACAAATGGGGCGACTGCTTCGCGGACGGCGGCTTCTTGCCGAACTTTTAAAATCTGTTCGAGTTTATCTTCGAGCGATTCCATCGATTCAAAAAAGTAAAGGGCGCGGTGCGGATTGGAATCGATGATAAATTCTTGCATCATCGGGGAAATGCCATGAACCGCCACCACAACACCGGTTCCGGCATGCGCCAGTGAAAGCCTTGCGTTCAAAAGATACGCATCGCCCACAGAAAAATCTGCGATTGGTCAAACCAATCCAAACCACATCTCCAAAAGCCGGGGCGGCCAACGTGACAATCCCCTCTTCGTTGTCCATTGAAACGCCGTTTTTCAATCCCAACTTTGTGAACGCATCAATCGCAATCACCGACATCCAGTAATTTTTCTCAAGCATCTTGCGGCCGAGATCGGTGATGCTGGCGGTTTCATCCACATTTTCTTCGGAAATCGGCCTGCCGCACAAGAAACACTTAAGCCCCTTTTGGGCGCTCTCCGCAATCGCTTCACGCGACGCCACTTTGATAATCTGAGATCCCTTTTCTTTACAAAGCACCACATATTCTTTGGCGGCCAAGCCTTGACTCACAAGTGTTTGCAGCAAAGCATCTCCCTTTTCATCAATGCTTGCGATGTCCCTGAGCGTCAAACTCGAGGCATGCAGCAGTTTAAAAAGGAGCCGATACAGTCGAGGATCTTCCAAAGTTTTTGCAGTTGCCACTTCCTGTTTGGCCGTTTTCAGAGGCGGTTGAGATGAAACACGATTTTCAGGCGAGAGATTTTCCCACTGCAGGGTTTCCCCTTTCAACTCTTTCTCAGCAACCGATCGGACCGTTCCGATAAAAGACTCGAAATCATTGCCGCCTTCCGATTTTTGAACGATTCCGCATTCCAACGATTCCAAATTCCGCGGCAAAAGAAAGTAAAGGTAATCGCCCGATTTTGAAAGATAAAGTTCTCCGGCTGCATAAGCGCCTCCCGAAGGGGCAGCGCCGTTATTGTCCAGCTGCAAGCCAAGCTTTGACACGTATTCCCGTTTAACCGAAGCGATGAGCGGAGTAAAATCTTTTCGGAGTTCCGAAAAGAGCGCGTTTGCGAAAGCCTTGTGGAAGGTGCCGTGAGCTCTTGTTTTTTTAATCTGTATCACGATTTTTTCCCTCACCAGGGGAGTTTGGCAAGATTCAATCGAAGTCCTTTTAAATGGAGTTTTTGCACGTATGAAAGCAGTGCTGATGGCCGGTGGAGAAGGGACAAGGCTTCGTCCCCTCACCGCCAATTTGCCGAAGCCTTTGGCGCCGGTTGTCAACAAGCCCATCTTGGAGCACATCATTGAACTCCTTGTTTCTCACGACATTCGCGACATCATCGTGAAGCTTTATTATTTGCCGGAAGAAATTATGGGATATTTGGGGGATGGGAGCAAATTTGGCGCCAACATTTCTTACTCCACTGAAACAGAACAGCTTGGAACCGCCGGAAGCATCAAAAAACTCGAATCGCAACTCACCGAACCATTTCTGATCGTTTCAGGCGATGCGCTCACCGATTTCAACCTTCAAGAAATCATCGCATTTCATCATGCGAAAAAAGCGACCGCAACCCTCACGCTGACCCGCGTCGAAAATCCGCTTGAATTCGGTCTTGTCATCACTGACACCGACCACCGCGTTCAAAGATTCCTCGAAAAACCTGCGTGGGGTGAAGTCTTCAGCGATACCGTCAACACCGGCATTTATGTGCTTTCACCGAAAATTTTTAAAACGATGGAGTACGGAAAAGCGTATGACTGGAGCAAAGATGTTTTCCCCACTTTGCTTCAACAAGGCGAGCCGATGTTCGGAATGATTGCGAGCGGCTATTGGTGCGACATCGGCAATTTGCAGCAATATCGGCAAGCGCAAGTGGATGCCCTCGAAGGCAAAGTCAAACTCAACATCCCTGGAACGCAGGTTCGCCATGGAGTTTGGATGGGAGACGGATCGGTGATTGATCCGAAAGCGGAAATCATCGGCCCGTGCGTGATCGGCAAAGATTGTCAAATCAAAGAACGGGCCACGATTCAAGAATTCACGGTGATTGGGGACAACTGCATTGTTGAGGAAGGATGCACGATCACACGCAGTGTGATTTGGAGCAACGGTTACATCGGCAAAAAATCGAAAATCACAGGTTCCATTTTGTGCAGCGCCACGACGCTGAAAGGAAACAATGTCGTTTCCGAAGGGGCGGCCATCGGCGACAAATGCCATCTCGGCTCGGGCGCGGTCGTCCACCAGCAAGTGAAAATTTGGCCGGAAAAACGGGTGGAAGCCGGCGGCAATGTCAGCATGTCGCTCGTTTGGGGAGGGAAATGGCCCGGAAGTCTTTTTTCAACGCAAGGGATTCAAGGCTTGGCCAACATCGAGCTCACCCCTGAATTCGGCTTGAAACTTGGAGCGGCTTATGGCGCCAATCTTGAAAAAGGGAGCTTTGCCATCACAAGCCGTGACGCGCATCCGGCCAGCCGCATGATTAACCGCGCCATCATTTGCGGGCTCATCAGCGTCGGCGTGAACGTCCTTGATTATCGCTCCATGCCGACACCGGTCAGCCGCTACAGCCTTCACAGCGGACAAGCCAAAGGGGGCATCCATGTCCGCATCTCTCCGCGAGACCCGCGCGCGTTTTTGATCGAATTTCTCGATTCGGATGGGATTAATTTGGACCGTAATTTTGAACGAAAAATCGAAAACACTTTTTTCCGGGAAGATTTCCGGCGCACCACGATGGAAGAAGTGGGAGACATCCAATTTCCGTCGCGCGCGTTGGATGAATATTTGGAAGGATTTTTACGCAGCATTGACGCGCAAACCATCAAAAAAGCGAATTTGAAAATTGTCATCGATTATGCCTTTGGCAATGCATCCCTCGTTCTCCCTCACCTTCTTGGAAAACTCGGCATGAATACCGTGTCGCTCAATGCTTACATCGATCCGGTTCGCAGCCGTCAAACCGGTGGAACGCGTTCGAAGTCCTTGAATGAACTCGCAAACATTGTTCAAACGTTAAAAGCGGATGCAGGTTTGTGGATTGATGTGGATGGAGAACGACTTTTTTTGATCGATGAGAAAGGGCGCATCATCTCCGGATACACGCTTCTCAATTTGCTCACGACCTTCATGCTTCAAACGAATCCCGGCGCAACGATTGTTGTGCCGTTGGCTGCTCCCTCCACCCTCGAAGCGATCGCAGAAACACACGGGGGCAAAATCAAGCGCACAAAAAGCGACCCGAGAAGCATCATGTCGGAAGCTGCCGATGACAAGAAGGCCGTTTTGGCCGGAGATGGCGAGGGAGGATTTATTTTCCCAAAATTTTTGCCGAGTTTTGATGCCATGTTCGCATTCACGAAACTGCTTGAAGCGCGCGCCAAAACCAAAATGCCGATTTCAAGTGTGGCGGAAAAATTGCCCCAATTTTTCATCGCCAAACAGAACGTTGAATGTTCTTGGAATGACAAAGGAAGAATCATGCGCGAGTTGATCGAAGAAAAACAAGAAGGACGAATGGAGTTGCTCGAAGGGGTGAAGATTTTCCCAAATGGCAAGCAGTGGGTGCTCGTGATGCCAGACCCTGCCGAACCGCTCTTGCATTTGGCGGCTGAAGCTGAAAACCAAGAAGCGGCCGATAAACTGGTTCGGAAAATGGAAACCCGCATTGAAGCGCTGAAATCGGCTGAAACAAGCCAAACCCGGCGCGACTATGAAATCGCGAAACCGGCAAACAAAGCAAGGCAAGGAAACGGAGAACCGAAAAAAAGAGCTTCGCGTTCCGCCGCACCCGAACACGCGTTTCACTTTTGGTCAGAAAATCACTTTTTGGGTTTGCGCGCTTGTGATTTAAAAGAATTCGCGAAGTGTTTGGAGGACGTGGATGCCAACTCGATTCGCTACCATTTAACCCGCGGCGATTTCCAGAATTGGCTTTCCCAGGAACTGGAAGAAAACCGCTTGGCTGCCGCCCTGAACCAGCTCAATCCTGAAAGCGCTCCCGAAGATCTGCGCGGTGAAATCCTGAAACTCCTCAAAAAAACGTAGAGAAACTTGCACCAGCGTCTTTATAATAAACGCTTCGAATGCTTAGGGCGCTTTGCGGAAGTGAACAGTCGAGCGAGCGGGATTTCAAACCCTTCAAGGAGAGTTGATTTCACGGTTTGCTTGTGGGAATAAACTTTTTTGGTTTGCAGTTTTTTCTTTTCGCGAACCATCACAGTCACCGTTTGCCGCTTCGGGTCGACGACCCAGTATTCGCTCACACCGAATTCTTCGTAAACAGATTTCTTGAGGATCCGATCCCGGCCTTCATGGCTTGGAGAAAGAATTTCGACGACCAAATCTGGAGCAACCTGGATGTTCAACTCGCCCACGGTTTTCATTTTTTCGGCTGAAACAAAAAGGATGTCGGGCTGAACCACATTTTCATTTGAAAGGACCACATCTGTGGGAGCGGAAAAGACTTCTCCCAGCAATCGGTTTTGGACCCATTCCCAAAGGTGCACAAATAAAGTCCCGGAACTTCTTTGATGCTGAAGATTTGGCGCCGCGCACATTAGAAAATCTCCCCGAATAAGCTCGACTCTCGGCTCATCAGGCAGTTGCATATAATCTCGATAAGTAAATTTTTCATGTTTTAGCGCAACACTCATGATTTTTCAACCTCCTTTGATTATAATGATCCCGTGCAAAAAAATGTCAAATTCTATCCACAATTGTTAACTTTTAGTTAATAATGCCACCACCGAGGACTTTGTCGCCGTCGTAGAAGACAACAGATTGGCCTGGGGTAATCGCTTTCTGCGGCTCGTGGAAAGCCACACGCACGCTATTGCCGGAAATTGGGGCGAGCCGTGCCGGCGCTTCGAGCGCATGATAGCGAATCCGGGCCAGCGCTTCGAGGGAAGCAGTCGGCGCTGAAATGCTCACCCAATTCACTTGTTCTGCAGTCAACTCGGACTGCCGCAATTCGGATTCACCGCCCACCACCAGCGTGTTGGTTTCAGGTTTGACTTCAAGAACGTAAAGTGGTGAATTAGAAGCAACTCCTAATCCACGGCGCTGGCCAACGGTGTAGTGAAGCAAGCCTTGATGTGTTCCAAGCGTTTTCCCCTCACGATTCACAATCGGCCCACTGGCCGGTTTTTCGTTTAACTGCCGCTCCACGAATTTGGCGTAATCGCCGTCCGGCACAAAACAAATGTCATAACTTTCAGGCTTCTCTGCGGTTTGCAGATTGCGCTCTTTTGCGTACACGCGCACTTCTTCTTTTGTTTTTTCCGCCTAACGGGAAAATCGTTTTTGCAAGCTCTTCCTGTTTTAAAGGATACAGGACGTACGATTGATCTTTGCGCGCGTCTTTTCCTTTTGACAAAACGTATCGAGCCCGCACATCATCATAATGGACATTCGCGTAATGGCCGGTGGCGAGGAAATCGGCCCCCAATGCAAACGCTTTCTCCATCAATGCATTAAACTTAATGAACTCGTTGCAGCGAACGCATGGATTCGGCGTTCTCCCCTTCACGTATTCGCTTGCAAAATTCTCGATGACATGTTTGCGGAAAACTTCCTGAAAATTAAGAACATAATGTGGGATGCCAAGGGACTCGGCCACCGCAAACGCGTCCATCGCCGCATCGACACCACAGCAGCCGCGCTGTTTGCCACCAGAAGACTGCAGCGATTCACTCGGCCATGTTTGCATCGTGAGTCCAATCACCTCATGGCCGGCATCCACGAGCAAAGAAGCAGCCACCGAGGAATCAACCCCGCCGCTCATCGCCACCACCACTCGCTTGCGCTTTGTCATAGGAAGCTATATTTCTTCAAAAACTCGCGCCATCCCGCCAGGAGCCGATGTGAGGCCTGTCTAATAAGCGTCAGGCCATGGTGCCAAAATTGGGCTTTCGCCTAAATATTTCGCGTCCGGGAATAGAACCCGCGTCTGATTCGAATTCTCTTCGGAAATCTTCTGAACCGTTGACCCAAGATTCACTGGAACACGCAATCCAACAACACCTGAATGCCGATGAACAAGATCTCGTGAGACGCATTGTAGGGATGGGGGAATATCCGGTCAAAAGGATGGATGCCGTAGCCAACGATCTGGGCACCAGCAACACCCTAACATTCCGCATGCGACGCGATGCAATATTCGATAAAATCGGCTATCCCCAACTTCGTCAACCATGGATTTTACACGGGCTTCAAAGAAAAAATGGCGCTTCTGCCGGAGTCAAGCCTGCTGCATACAAAAAGGTCTCTATTTTCACGGCTGAATTAAAAGAAGTTACGCATCCCAAGTTTGTCGCGCGCGCCCTCGCGGATGACCTGAAGGGGGAAAACCCCAAATTGTCCCAGATGGAGGTTCAGGTGTTATCTTGGCGGTTTCCTGAGGAGATTCGACTTACAAAAACACGCACTCAAATCGCCAACGCGCTTCATCATGCCCATGCCACCATTGAACAAATTGAGCGCACAGGGTTGCAAAAGCTCGGCTTTGACGCGCCATCCACTGCTTATTGGCACAAAATTGATCATATCCGTAAACACCCGGATTCTTCTCCTTATTTGCAAACCATGTCGGAGCTGGCCGGGTAAACAGCACGCATGCTGAATCCCATTTCGAAATATAGCGCTTCTACCGCAAAACCGGTGAGCGATTCCGGGGTAACACTTCCTCCTGCCATCGAAGCAAATGTCCTCCAGAAGCTGGACTGCTTGGATGCGGCCGAGCAAGCAATTATGTCAAGGCTTTATGGCTTGAATGGCTACACAATCGAGCGCAAGGACGAAGTGGCGAAATCACTTGGGTACGGGTGGATCTCATTCGAAACTCTGTTGGAAGGGATACGCAAAAAAATGGAACTCGGGCCTCCTCCTTTTCGTTACCTGAATGTTCTTTACAACAGAAAAACACGCACTGTCAGTCCCACTCAGGTGGAAGTCGTCAAACCTACTCCGGTGAAAGTGGTCAAGTCTCCCCCGGTGAAAGTGGTGAAAGAAACCCGAAAACCACTTTCACGTGCCGAAAAAGAAAACCTTCCGCTGCTTAAAGGAGAGAAGTCGGCAGTCGAAGCACGCCTTTATCTTCTTCCCAGGAAGAGTCAAACGCTTATCGTCCGCCTCTATGGGTTAAATGGCCACCCCCCTGAAACCCTCAAAGACATCAGCGCGAGTGACAAAATTCCATATCATCAATTAGCCAAACAACGAAATCAGGAATTGCATGAGATGAATGTCACACTTCCGCCGGTGATCTACTTTAAAAGACTCTACTGGCTGGCTAAATTCCCTGTCCCTGAAGATCAAATTAAGCCCGTCACGCTGGAACTTTTACAAGAACGTTGGCCGCGTTTCGAACGAAGATTGGAACCCAAAGAAAGAAAATACCTCCTCTTGCGCTTTAATATAACCGGCAACAATCCCGTCTCGCGCTCTCGCCCGGAAGTCGCCAAACTGTTGGGGATAAACACAAAAGCGGAGACCTTTGAAGAGCACGCGCTGTGCAAACTTGGACTCTTGCTGCAGATTACGCCACGCCCGTTTCCAATCAAACGAACCATCAACCATACCGGATTCTTTAATGGAAATCCGACGAAAGAGAAAGCGGGCTGATTTCCAAATCGTCTTGATCGAATACTTTGCCTTGTTCGTTGATGGCATCCAAGTGAATGTGCAATCCATCCACTTTGCATAACACGAAATCATAAATCGTTTGGGTGTAAGCGGTAAAGGCAGATTCAAACGCCGGATACAAATCCGCCCCTCCGCCGCCGGTCACGACATACGTCGTTCCGCGAATCGGTTTGCTTCGTTCGTAATCATGATCATGCCCGTTCAACACCAAAGTCACATGATAGCGTTTGAGCAATGGAGCCAAACTGGCGCGGATGTTCAAGCTGCTCCCATGAAAGCCGCTTGAATAAGGAGGATGGTGAAAATAAACAATCTTGATCGGCTGCGTTGAATCGGCCAAATCATGCGCGAACCACTTGTATTGGAAACTTGACGGCGCGAGTGATTGATTGGAATCAAGCGCGTCAAAATGTGCTTGCGCATAATTGAAGCTGTAGTAGCGCCCTTTGCCGGGAGAGTTTTGTGGAAGATAAAAATTTGCCAAATATGGTTTTCCGCCGTCCCAATCGAAATCATGATTCCCTAAGGCAGGGAAAAACGGAACGTGTTCGGCAAGCGCGCCGTAAATCGCGAAAAATTTCGAATCAAAATCGGCATCTGTTTTACCGTCGTAAATCACATCCCCGGTGTGCAGCACAAAATCGGGATGACTTGCCGCAACCAACGCAGCAATCCGTTTCTGATGTGTCGAATCGGTCCCGCTGTCTCCGAACACCGCAAAGGTGAATTTCGCATCGTTGCCTTCTGGAAATGTTTTAAATGAAATCCAATCGGTCAAAGGGGCTTGATTGCCGAAAATTTTGTAACGATACATTTTAAATGGAGTTAAATTGGACAGCTTGATCACATGTTTCCGGGTGGTTTGACTCTCTTTTACTTGCGAAATCGGCTGACTGGTTTCTGAAGGAGAGAACTGAACTTCGCCAATCATTGCGGTGCGCGTACGCCAGGCAATCACGACGGAATGTGAAGTCATGTCTTGCAAATAAGGGAGGCGCGAAATCTCCGACGGCGCGGCAGAAGAAACCGCAAGCGAGAGCAAAAATCCAATAAAGAAAATCACAACTTTCATTTTGTGCACCTATTCTTCTACGCGGAAAAGGTGACAGGCACCTTTTCCAACAGGAAGCATCCGCATTCAGGCGGAACCCTTCTTGAAGCATGCCCCCTCGAGAATCCGGTTCGGAAATTTTGAAACAAGCCAAACGGGCTTTTGACGAAGGCCACTACACGCAAGTTTTAAATCTCTTAACCTCACTTGATCTTTCCGGATTGAACAACGAAAAAAAAGTGGAAACGCTCACCATGCTTGGAATCGCGCACTTTGAAACCGGCGCGCACGCCGAGGCCATGACCCACATCAAAGAGGCCCTTGCGCTGAAACCTCACCACGCGCGGGCCTTGGATGCATACGGCGATTTGCTGCAAGAAGAAGGAAAAATTTATCCGGCCATCACCAAATACCGCGCCGCTACGAAAGCGGATCCATCAGTCTGGGAACCGTATTTTCATTGGGGTTATCTCCTCAAGCGCATGGGAAGCCACAAAGCGGCCCTTCGTAAATTCGAAGCCACACTCAAGCGAAACCCGGAACACGTTGAAGCGTATTTGCATGCGGGAGACTGCGCGTTCCAACTCGGTTTTTTTAAGGAAGCGCTTGGATTTTACGAAGTCGCCGAAAAAAAGGGAGGGTTGACGTCTGAACTTTCAACCCGCCTTGGAAATGTTTTCTTAAACCTTGATTTGGAAGAAAAAGCGGTCGAAGCCTACGAGCAGGCGATTAAACTCGACCCGCTGGAAAGCGCAGGTTATGAAAACTGGGGTCTGGTCCTCCATCGACAAGGAGACCTGGAAGCCGCGGCACGCAAATTCGAAGAAGGGCTTTTGCACTCTCCACAGTCCCCCACCCTCCTCTTGCGCCACGGCGAGGTGCTTATTGCCTCGGGTCAATATAAGGAAGCTTTGAACCCGCTTGAAAAAGCATACAAAATTTTGCTTGAAAAAACCGAGGGGGAATGGGCCTTTCACTGGTCAAGCATTTTGGCCGACTGTGCCTACATCCTCGGATTCGCGCACCGCAAACTCGGCAACACCGAAAAAGCCAGAGGGTTTTTTCTGATTGCGCTTCGCTATGCCCCCAACCACATTGACGCGCTTGGAGAGCTTTCGGTCTTGCGGGGCGTTTACCGGGAACATCACATGAAGTGGGATTTTGTCCTGGAAGGGAAAGTGCAAACCCCGCGCGGACCGAAAACCGGACTGCGCGCTTACCGTGTTGCGGCCTTGACGCTGGATGAAGCGCTTCGCTATGTCAAAGAATGCGAAGAAGAAATCCAAGGCAGCCTCAAGACCAAGGAAGTGACACAGTCGGATCAGGTGGCTTCGTACGCCGGGGTCTTGGCCCGAGGCCCCCTTTTCCTCATGGGCCGCGAAACCCAAAAATAGCACACCCGTTAACAGGGTCGGGTACATTTTCCAAATTGTTAACAAGTCTGTTAAACGTACCCGACCCCATTAACAAATTGTAAACGACCCATTTTGCTATGCAGGAATGGAACGCGAAATTTCAGAAGTAGCTATCGTTTGACCCAAAAAGCAGCTATTACATCTTAATGAGGTGAAGTCATCCATGGAATATCTGAAAGAAGTCGCCTGGCTTATCGGTGGCCCGCAAGGAAGCGGTGTTGATTCATCCGCCAGCACCTTCGCCAAAACCTTGGCCACCGGCGGGTATCACATTTTCGGAGGCCGCGAATACCACTCCAATATTAAGGGAGAACACAGCTACTACCAAATCCGCGCCAGCGAAAAAGAAGTCCGCTCCTCAGTCGAGCAGGTTCACATGCTCGCAACGTTCGAAGAAGAAACGCTTCACATCCATCAAGGTTATGTGATGCCCGGCGGCGCGATCATTTATGATCCGACGATCAGCAAGCCCGAGGACATTCATCGAAAAGACGTTACCCTTGTTGCCGTCCCCTACATGGACCTGATTAAGGAAGTGGCGGTTGAATTCGGCAAAGAAAAAGATGTTCAGAAACTGGCCGTCATGAAAAACGTGTTAAGTGTGGCCGCGTCGTTTGCCCTGCTTGAATATCCGTTCGAACAACTTGCCAAAACGGTGGAAAGCTTCTTTAAAGCCAAAAAACCGAAATTGGTGCAGATGAACATCCGCGCAGCTGAAATCGCCTACAATTATGTCCGAAAAAATTACGCGAATACTGAATTTAAATTCCGCTTGAAACCGATTCCGGTTCCGGCGGGAGAAAAACGGCTCTTTTTAAACGGAACCCAAGCCGCAGCGCTCGGCAAAGTGGTGGCCGGCTGCCGCTTCCAAACGTATTATCCGATTACACCGGCCAGCGATGAAAGCGAGTTCCTTGAATCGCATCCTGAGTACGGATGTGTGGTGGTGCAGTGCGAAGATGAAATTTCGAGTGTTTGCATGGCGGTCGGCGCAGCCCTCACCGGTGTGCGCGCCTCGACTGCAACCAGCGGTCCTGGATTTTGTTTGATGGTGGAAGGGATGGGATGGTCCGGAATCAACGAAGTGCCGGTCGTCATCTTCAACTATCAACGCGCAGGCCCAAGCACAGGTCTACCCACCCGATTTGAGCAAGGCGATCTGAAGTTCGCTTTGAACGCAGGGCACGGTGATTTTCCCCGCATTATCCTTGCGCCGGGCGACATGGATGAATATTTCTTTGATGCCATCGACGCCTTTAATTTCGCGGATCGGTACCAATTGCCGGTCATTGTCTTAAACGACAAAAATCTGGCCAATTCCACCAAGACCATCAAACTGTTTGACTACGGCAATGTCAAAATCGATCGCGGACTCTTGCTGGATGACGCGGCGCTTGCAAAACTCGTGAGTTCCAACGGCTACGCCGCCAGCGGCAACTTCAAGCGATTCCATTTTGAAGACAACGGCATCTCGCCGCGTCCAATCCTCGGTCAAGAAAACGGCGTTTTCTGGAACACCGGAGACGAGCACGACGAGTTCGGGCACATCACCGAGGATCCGGCAATACGCCTGAAGATGATGGACAAACGGATGCATAAACTCGACATCGCCGCCGCCGAAATTCCGGCCGACAAAAAAATCAGCACTTACGGCCCCAAGGACGCGGACTGCTTGGTTGTCACATGGGGATCCTGCAAAGGCGCCATTCTTGACGCCATGGAAGATCTCGAAAAAGATGGGATGAAAGTCAGGGTGCTCCAAATTCGCCTCATCAATCCTTTCCCGCTCAAAGAAGTGATGGAAGAATTAAACCGCGCAAAAATTAAAATCGGCGTTGAGATGAACTTCTCCGGACAGCTTTGCGGCATCATCCGGGAAAACACCGGCATTGCGATGGATGCAACCATCCTCAAGTACACCGGACGTCCGATGAAAAAAGAAGAAGTGCGCGATGGCTTGCGCAACATTGTGAAACAACATGAGAAAAAGGTGGTGCTCACCCATGGCGCTTGAACTGAAACCCAAAGATCTGAAAACTGATTTTCGAAATGACTGGTGTGTGGGCTGCGGCGACTTCGGAATCTTAAACGCGCTGCACATGGCGCTTGCGGATCTTGGAAAACCGCGTAATCAAATCGCGGTTTTCTCAGGCATCGGCTGTTCCGGAAAAACCCCGCACTGGATCAACACTTACGGTATCCACACCCTCCACGGCCGCAGTCTTCCGTTTGCGATCGGCGCGAAACTCGCCAATCCCGAATTGACAGTGCTGGCGGTTGGCGGCGACGGAGACGGTTACGGCATCGGCGCTTGCCACTTCTTGAATTCAGGCCGCCGCAATGTTGACCTCACCTACATCGTGTTTGACAATGGCGTGTACGGATTGACCAAAGGACAAGCTTCTCCGACTTTGCACCGCGGCGAAAAACCCAAAAGTCTTCCGCTTCCGAACATCAATGACAACATCAATCCGCTTGCCGTCGCGATCTGTTCAGGATACACGTTTGTGGCGCGCGGTTATTCGTATGATGTCAAACACCTTCGCGAATTGATCGTCAGAGGCATCAACCACAAAGGCTTTGCTTTAATCGACGTGCTGCAGCCTTGCCCCACGTACAACAATCTCCAAACCAAAGAATGGTTTGAAGGGATTGAAGAAGATGAGGAAACCGGCGAACGCAAGAAAGGGACGCCGCGCGTGTACAAACTTGAAGAAAGCGGATATGACCCGGTCGTGAAAAACGCGGAAAACGTCGAAGAGCTCGAGCACAAAATGGCGCAAGCGCTCTTGAAAACCCAAGAATGGGGTGACCGGATTCCAATCGGTGTCCTTTATCAAGTGAATCAGCCTGATTACGGATCGCGTATTGCGGCCCGCATGCCGGCCTATGCGCAACACGCGCCGGCCAAGATGCCGTATTACGATTTGAAAACCGGCAAGCCGACCACCGACATCAGCGCATCCCTCAAAGACTTCCAAGTCATCTAACACGAAGCAAAGGAAAAGCCGGCATACTTGAGAATTCAACTCTCAAGTATGCCGGTTCGTTTTTTTGTTTTTATTGCAAGCATTTTTGTCGCAACCTTGCTTCTGTTTTCTTCGTGTAAAGGCTCTTCGTCGGCAGCGGGAGTGACATCGCCATCCAATGGAGGCGGTACGATCAGCGGTATTTCCGGATCGGTGATGGGCGGGCTTTCGCCGGTTAAAAATGCAACTGTGCAGCTTTTCCAAGCAGGCAATTCTTCGCCGCTCGGCGCGGCAGTCACCACTGTGAACGGCACTTTTTCCGTTCCAGGGAATTTGTCGAGCGGCTTGTATTACTTGCTCGTCACCAATGGCAATGCAGGCAGCGGAAGCAACAATCAGATTCAACTCATGGCCATTGTCGGCGCCGGAACTTCAGTGCCTACTACGAACGTAACTGTAAGTGAGTTGACCACTGCTGCCGCAGGGACCGTTCTGTTTAATTTCGGCCTATTGGGATCTACGGGAAGCGTGTCAGCGCCGGGTAGCGCAAACGGAGCAGCCAATGCGCTTACGCAATATTACAACATCATTTCGAATAACGCTCTCAATACCGGAAATTCAAATCTGTCAACCACTATTCAGAATTCAGTCAATTCACTTGCAAACGCGCTGGCAAGCTGCGTGGAGACAAGCGGATCGTGCAGCAGCTTGTACAATGCGGCCACAAGCGGCGGAACTTCCGCGAGCAGCATGATGCAGTCGATTTACAATGCACTGACCAACACGAGTCAAGCCTCTGCGATTTACAGTGTCGCGCTTTCCGCCAGCAGTTCTACAGGTTTCTCAATGCCAAGCAGCATGCCCGGCGGATTTGCCTTTAATGGTGGAATGGCCATTAATTCGCAAACGCTCTCTGCCGGAAACAGTTGTACCGGTGTTGGGATCGATGCTTCTGGCAATGTTTGGGTGGTCAACGACAACTCAAGCAACGTCACTGAATTCAATTCTTCAGGGAATACTGTAGGGACTTTCACGGTTGGAAGTCGTCCTTTTGGCATTGCGATTGATGCTTCCGGTAACCCATGGGTCACCCTGCAAGCAGCCTCAAACAATGTCATTCAGTTGAACAATTCCGGCACTGTCCTTGGAACTTTCTCTGGAGGAAACAACCCCATTGGCATTGCAATCGATACTTCTGGTAACGTGTGGGTTGCCGATAATAACACGACCACAGTCACCGAGCTCAACAATTCCGGCGCTGTCCTTGGAACTTTCTCTGTCGGAACTCATCCTTTTAGCATTGCGATTGATGGTTCTGGCAACGTTTGGGTCACCAATAGCAACTCAAGCAATGTGACTGAACTCAATTCTTCAGGGAATACTTTGGGAACTTTTTCTATTGGAACTCAGCTTTGGGGCATTGCCATTGACCCATCCGGCAATGTCTGGGTCACCCGGAATGCAACCTCAAATAATGTTATTAAACTGAACGCTTCCGGCGCCACATTAGGAACGTTCTCTGCCGGGCAGCCTCTCTTCTTCAGCATTGCAATTGATGCTTCCGGAAATGTTTGGGTGACGAAGTTTAACAGTGCCGGCACAGTCACAGAACTCAACACTTCAGGGACCGTGCTTGGAACCTTTTCTGCAGGGCATTCTCCCAACGCCATTGCAATTGATACCTCCGGAAATATGTGGGTCGTAGGTGATGTATCTGCGAATAACGTCATCAGATTGCAAAGCATTGCTGCAGGCCCGAACTTCTTCCCGTACTCCGGCCCCATCTGGCCGTAAAGCACACACGCGTAAGCCCTTCAAAAAAGTTGACAAACGCAAAAAGTGATGCTATAATTATAGCATGGTGATGCATAAAGCGATGCACAAAATACAAGAGAATAATCTCGTGACCTTGAGGAACCTTCCCCCTCAAATCATTCAATTGATTCGGAAACTGGCGCTCGAGAAGGGCACGAGTCTCAACAAAGCCGTCATTGCGTTGCTCGAAGAAAAGCTCGAAGGACCTGTCAAAAAAAAGAAGCTCCACCACGATTTAGACGCTTTGGCCGGCTCATGGACAAAACAAGAAGCTGCACAATTTGAAAAATCGCTCTCTTCGCAACGCCGGATTGATCCGGAACTTTGGAAATGAAACAAATTCTGTTGGATACCTGCGCCTATTCCGCTTTTATGAGAGGCCACTCCGAGATTAAATTGGCTTTGCAAGAAGCGGACGAAATTTATCTCAATCCGGTGATTTTAGCCGAACTTCTTGCCGGCTTCATGAAAGGGCATCGAGAAAAAAATAAAAAAGAATTGCAGCTTTTTCTTTCATCTCCAAGGGTCAGTGTTGTCAATATCGATCAAGATACCGCAGAACGGTACGCGGTGATCTTAAATGCCCTCTGGAAAATAGGAAATCCGGTTCCAACCAATGACCTCTGGATTGCGGCCAGCGCCATGCAGCATGGCTTGCGTCTTGTGACAACCGACGCGCATTATCAAAAAATGACCCAAGTTATCGTCGATTATTTTGCAAGCTAATAAAACAGTGCTGCAATCGGTCTTTTAAGAGGGAAAGCCCGCATATTCAAGAACTGGAAAATAAATATGCAGGCGCGATTGTCTGTTTTTCTTTTGAGCATTTTTGCCGCAACCGCGCTTTTGTTTTCTTCATGTAAAGGGTCTTCGTCGGTGGCCGGAGTGACCACCCCCTCCAATGGCAGCGGTGGTTCAGTGTCAGGAATTTCAGGGACTGTCATGGGTGGACTTTCGCCGGTTAAAAACGCAAATGTGCAGCTTTTTCAAGCCGGCAACAGTACGCCGCTTGGCGCGGCGGTCACCACGGTCAACGGCACTTTCTCGGTACCTGGAAATTTGTCAAGCGGCTTGTATTACTTGCTCGTCACCAACGGCAACGCAGGCAGTGGCAGCAATAATCAGATTCAGCTCATGGCTATTGTCGGCGCAGGCACCAATCTCTCTTCTGCGAATGTCACGATCAACGAGCTAACCACCGCCGCAGCAGGAACAGTTCTGTTAAACTTTGGACTTCTCAATTCAACCGGAAGCGTGAGCGCGCCTGGCAGCGCAACCGGCGCGTCCAATGCACTTGCACAATACAACAATATGGTTTCCAATGGCGCGCTCAACACCGGCAACAGCAATCTCTCAACCAATCAGCAAAACAGCCTCAATACACTGGCGAACGCGCTGGCTTCCTGCGTGCAAACAAGCGGCTCCTGCAGCAGCTTGTACAATGCAGCCACTGCAAGTTCGGGCGGTAGAGCCGCAACCAGTATGATGATTGCGCTTTACAATGCGCTCACAAATACTGCTCAAGCTTCCGCGATTTACAATGTGGCAAGCCCATTGGCCGCCTCGACCGGCATTCCGATTCCAGGCAGTGCGCCGACCATCAACAATGGCTTGGCCATCGGAACCCAAAGCTTTTCAGTCGGAGGAAACTCGGTTAGCCTTGCCATTGATTCAAGTGGAAATGTATGGGCAGGCACGACCACCGCAATCGCCGAGATCAGTCCATCCGGCGCAATTCTGCAAACGCTTTCAGGATTATCAATCAGTCCTATTAGCCTCGCCATTGATTCTGCAGGCAACTTGTGGACAAGGAGCAACGGCACAACGGTGGTACAAATCAGTCCTTCCGGCACCATTCTTCAAAGTATTTCAGCATCAGGTCCTGCCAATTTTGCCATCGATGCAAACGGCAACATCTGGTACCTATCAAGTGGCAATGTTGTCAAAATGACCTCTTCCGGGACGACACTCTTTAGCACCACCGTATCAGGGAGCAATTTTGACGGCCTTGCTTTTGATGCTTCAGGGAACGCCTGGGCGGCCAATGGCAATTCATCCGACCCCTTTCTAACGACGACCGTTGTGGAGTTCAATTCTGCCGGCGCTCCCCTGGGAACTTTTGTTGCTGGAACTTCCCCCACCGGCCTTGCATTTGATCCAAGTGGAAATCTTTGGGTTTGCAACAATGTCAGTCCGGGCAGTGTCGGAAAACTGAGCCCCAGCGGAACTTTTCTTGGCGCCTTTTATTCCGGCTCCACGCACCGTCCCAGTAACTCAGCCATTGACGCAAGTGGAAACGTTTTTGCAGCAGACGGAAACCTGCGCACCATCGTCGAACTCAACTCCGCCGGAACCATTCTTCAAACTCTTTCCATAGGGACACTTGCAGCGAACCGCCCTGCTATTGATCCAAGCGGCAATTTGTGGCTTACTGCCACAAGCGGAACGTTCATCAAAATAAGCAGTTTTGTCGCCGGGCCGAACTTCTTCCCGTACTCCGGCCCGCAATGGCCATAAGGGATGCAGGTTGATTTTTCGCATCCGGCAAACCAAAGGGTTATCGAATACCTGAAAAATCCTTATTTGTTTTATGATTCTTCTTCGAAAGAAGCGCTTCAAAAATACCGGAAATTGCGCGAGCGGCATCTTGCGAACATAAAAGCGGAACAATCTCCAGAACAAATCGAACAACCGTATTACGATCTTGGAATCGCCGCTAAAATTGTGGCGCGGGTTTGGGATGAATTACCATACTATTTGCCTGAAGAGTGCAGATGGGTGGTTTACGAGCATCCGGTGTTGGTCCATCCGAAAAGTGGCATCATTTTTGCATGGGGAGATGGCGCGAAAGTTTATGCGATTCGCCTTCCGGATCGGGAACGAAGCCATGCCATCGCCCATGCAGCCACCACCGTTCTTGAACATCCGGACGGTATCATGCAGCTTGACTTGGAAAAAATCGGCCCTGAATGGATCCTCGGTGCATGGCTTTATCCAGAAACCCGCTGGTGCCTCACCGCTTATGAGCGGATCGACGGGCGATTCAAATAGGGCTTTCTGCGGCAACCTTCCGGCGTGTTGCAATCAATTGAGCAAGCTCACCCCGTTTCACTTTGAGGGTGGTCGTTTTCGGAAGCGGCTCATCCAACAAAATCAATTCATGAATTCGCTTAAAGCCGGCCATCGCGAAATTCACCCGTTTGATGCTTCCCCAAATCACGCCGCGCGCATTCTCAATGGAGATCCCATTGGCCTGAAGCTGCTCAAGGTCCGGAAAAACCACCGCCATCACTTCTTCGTCATCACCGGCTTTTTGTCCCAACACGCAAACTTCTTTGATGAACTCAATCTGTTTTAACCGTTCTTCGATTTCTTCCGGAAAGACTTTTTTACCGTCGGCGCGCACAATCACATTTTTCGCCCGTCCTGAAATGTAGAGATAACCGTCTGAATCAAAATAACCGAGATCGCCGGTGGCAAGATAGCCGTCCCGAAACATATGTTCGGTTGCGGCCGGATTTTTATAATATCCAATCATCACGTTCGGCCCTTGCGCAAGAATTTCATTCTCAGCGTCTTCGTCAATCTTAATCTTGACTTGCGGAATCGGTTTGCCGACTGACTTTTTTCGCGCATGATGAAGCGGATTCACCGTTAACACCGGCCCGGTTTCAGTCAAACCGTAACCTTGCATCACTTCAAATCCTATCTTCTCAAAAAAATCTTGCGTATCCATGGAAAGCGGCGCGCCCCCTGACACAAAATACCGCAGCATTCCGCCAAAAGTTGCATGAATTTCATGAAAAAGCCATCGGCGAAAAGTCATAAACGGAATAAATTTTGCCAAACGCATCGCGAATTGAAAGCGTTTGGATCGCGTTTTGCAGTGACGAATCTGCTGCAAGATGCCGTGTTTCAACACATCGAGCAGTGCGGGAACCGTCAGCATGATTTGTGATTTCGTGTCACGCAGAGTTTGAAGCAAATTCGCAGGTTTCAGTGAATCTTGATACGTAACACTTCCACCGCCGCGCAATGGCGCAAGAAATCCACCGGTTAATTCGTACGCATGATTGAGCGGCAAAATCGACAAAAAACGCGCGCGGAAAAATACCTCCGGAAACATTTCCGCAAATGACTTTTCATTGGCCAGAAAATTGCCGTGTGAAAGCATCACCCCTTTTGATTCTCCCGTGGTTCCGGATGTAAAAATAATCACTGCAACTGTTTCTCCAATGGCTTGCGAAGGGGTCAAAGTTTGAATCGAAAGCCCTTGATCGATGACTTTCAGCAAAGTGGGGACGCTCCCGACACTGTCCAAGCAAAGCAAAGGGACTGTGGCCTCCAGTGAAGCGGCAAGGGGCAAAAAAGATTCCGAGACAATCAACAATTTCGGTTCGGCGATTTTCAAGATGGCGTCGATTTCGTTTTTTTTGAGCAGCTTGTCTATCGGCAGAACGATTGCATCCAACCTCAAAATCGCAAAAAAAGCGATTCCCCATTCCGGGCGGTTTTCACTTAAAAGCGCAACCCGATCGCCGGCTCGGATGCCTTGCCTTGATAAACCTGCGGCCAGTGCGGCTGCACTGTCGTGAAGTTGGCGATAAGTTAGGGTGCGCCAGCCATCCCCCTCACGGATTTGCGAAAAAACTTCTTCGCGATACTCTTTGGCGCTCTCTTCAAGCAAAGCGAAAAGATTCTCAAATGTCAGGGAACGACTCCATTCCAGTTGTGATACAAATTTGAGAGCGAAACTTGTCCGGTTGCGGCGTTGATGATGATAAAATACCAGTCATTGTTCGTATTCCCCACGCCGATGTAGACGGGCGATGTGAGCGCTTCAGGTTGACATGTAACAAGGCTCCCATTGGGATTGATTCCCACACGCTTAAAGTAATAGGGGCCATAGCTGTCCAGAATTTCAAAAGTCACCGCCGCCTGACACGGTCCCGCATAGGTGTTGTCAGGCATGCTTCCGTATTCCTTCCACGCCAGGGGGATGGTGGTTGTGAAAACAAAATTGCCGTTTGCGTCGACAACATGCCAGCCGTTGCCCGCCCACCACGACCCTGCGAGCGATCCATGCTTCCAACTGGGAGTAATCGCACCGGTGGTGCCGACTCTCTTGGCGGACGCTTCGGCCCGCATAAAATCGCTCATCAACTGATTGGCGGTCATGCGCAGCGACTCCCGCATTCTATGTTGATTGTACGCGGGAACAAGCACGGCAAGCATCACTGCCGCAATGGCCACAACCAGCACCAGCTCAATGATTGAAAACCCTCGGATCGCCCGTTTCATGCGGTTACCTCTATTATCCCACTTTTTGCCCAATCGGTCAAGATCAGCTTTTGGCGGAGGAACTCTAGCCTGCTTGTCTAAAATGTACTAGCTTTGGGCATAGGCCGAAAGCCAATAATAAGACTTAAGGAGCAAGGAAAATGCCAACAGGACGTGTCGTGCAAATCATCGGACCGGTGGTGGACATCGAATTTCCCCCCGGACAACTCCCCTCCATTTACAATGCCATCAAAATCCCGAAAAGAGAAACGGGAATCGGAATCCGGCCGAGCCAGCAAGACCTGATGCAAGAGCTGGTCCTCGAAGTCCAAACCGAACTCGGCAACAACCAGGTCCGCTGCCTGGCCCTTGGCGTGACCGACGGCCTTGAGCGGGGCGCGGAAGCCCATGACACCGGAAGCGCCATTCGCGTCCCGGTCGGCAAAGAAACCCTTGGCAGAATTTTCAATGTGCTCGGTCAGCCAATCGATCAAAAAGGTCCGGTGAAAACCAAAGATACGTATCCGATTCACCGACCTGCTCCAACCCTTGAAGAACAAGACCCATCCAAAAACGTTTTCGAAACCGGAATCAAAGTGGTTGATCTCATTTGCCCTTATGCCCGCGGCGGAAAAACCGGATTGTTCGGCGGCGCAGGCGTCGGCAAAACCGTGCTCATCATGGAGCTCATCCACAACGTGGCCACCAAGCACGGCGGTTTCTCGGTGTTTGCCGGCGTTGGAGAACGGACCCGCGAAGGAAACGATCTGTGGCTTGAAATGCAAGAATCAGGAGTTATGGATAAAACAACGATGGTGTTCGGACAAATGGATGAACCACCGGGTGTGCGGTTCCGCGTCGGATTCACCGGAGTCACGATGGCTGAATATTTCCGGGATGAAGAAGGCCAAGACGTTTTGCTCTTCGTCGACAACATTTTCCGCTTTGTTCTGGCAGGCGCCGAAGTCTCAGCCCTTCTCGGCCGCATGCCTTCCGCAGTCGGCTACCAGCCAACCCTTTCGACCGAAGTCGGCTTGCTTGAAGAGCGAATCACCTCCACACGAAAAGGATCCATTACCTCGGTACAAGCGATTTACGTGCCGGCCGACGACATCACCGACCCTGCTGTGGCAACCACCTTCACCCACCTTGACGCCACCACCGTGCTTTCGCGCCAAATTGTCGAACAAGGGATTTACCCGGCGGTCGACCCGCTCTCATCCACCAGCCGCCTGCTTGAGCCGCGAACCTTGGGGGATGAGCATTACGGTGTGGCGCGCAAAATCCAGGAAATTTTGCAGCGTTACAAGGATCTCCAAGACATCATCGCGATTCTCGGCGTGGAAGAGCTTTCCGAAGACGACCGGGTCATCGTGGGTCGCGCGCGCCGCATCCAGCGCTTCTTGAGCCAGCCGTTCCATGTGGCTGAAGCGTTCACCGGAACCAAAGGAAAGTTCGTGTCACGCAAAGACACGGTCCGCGGATTCAGTGAAATCATCAAAGGAAACCTCGATCATCTTCCGGAGCAAGCTTTCTACATGTGCGGTCCGATTGAAGAAGCAATCGAAAACGGCAAAAAACTGGAAGCCAAAGTTTAACATTTTGTTAACAGGGTCGGGTACATTTAACAAGTTATGAACAAAACGCTAAAAGTGGACATTGTGACACCGGCGAAAACCGTCTATTCGGACGAAAATGTCGCGCTCGTTTCCGCGCCGGCAACCCTAGGCCGTGTTGGGATTTTACCGGGACACATGCCGCTTGTTTCCACCTTGGAAAAAGGGGAAATCCACATCGTGGAAACCGGCGGCAAAGAAACCCACCTGCAGGCCAGCGAAGGCTTTATCCAAGTGAAAGAAAACCAAGTCATCCTCCTCGTCGAAGAAGCCGTCGTCAGTTAACACGTCAGGTACATTTAACAAGCCCCTTCGGCTGCCTTCCCTGTGGCCGCAACTCGAGTGTTCGATTTAATTCTCTTTGCATCTTGTCCCTGAACGATGCGCTCCCAAAAAGATTCCCGCGTTTCGTCGCTTCTCTTATGCTTTTAAGCAGCTCTTCCGGGATAGACTCTTTGAGAAATGCCGCATAAGCTTGTCTTTGATTTTTCTCAAACAACTCTTCTCCTAAAACCGGATCCGGTATTCCCAAGACATGCGACTTGGCGCTTGAATAGGGATAGTCCTCGTCATTTTGGACCATACCGGCCCGGCGGGGATTCTGTTCAATATATCTGGCTGCGGCCCAGAGATAAGATTCTTCGCCTACAATGCACGAATAGTATCGTCCTTGCCATAAAGTGCCGATTCTGTCGTATTTTTGATTGAAGTATTGCGCATAACACGCCGCCAGAGAGTGCATCATTTGTGGCAACGATTCTTCATGCAAGGCTTTCGCTAACAAATGGACATGGTTGTCCATGAGGCAATAAGCAAGCAATGGGGTCGGATATTTGGTGGAATAAAGTTTAAGCAAATGCAAGTAGACACTCCTGTCATCATCGTCCAAGAAAATAGCCTGTCGATTATTTCCTCTTTGAACGACATGGTGGGGAAATCCAACTGCAACAGCCCTGAGTTGTCGTGCCATAGAATTATTCTACACCCACGCTGTCAAAAAAATGTCAAAAACGCGTTCAAAATGAACCCGATTTGTTAACAATTTGGAAAACGTACCCGACCCCATTAACAAGGTCGAAGGGGCGCAGAACTGGAATAAATCAAGGCAAATGGCTCGGATTCTCGTTCGCGGCGGCAAAGCGTTGCACGGCGTTCTTCCTTCGAAAGGGGCAAAAAACGCCGCGCTTCCCATTATGGCCGCAGCCCTTCTCGTAGAAGGCCCGGTCACCTTGGAGCGCGTTCCCGATATTGCCGATGTCCGCGTCATGATTTCAATCCTTGAATTCCTCGGCGCCAAAGTTTCCTATGACAATCGCACGCACCAAATGCAAATCGACGCAACAAATGTCAAAACATTTCGCGCACCCTACGAGCTCGTGAAAAAAATCCACGCTTCCTTCGACATCACCGGCCCGCTCCTTGCGCGCTTTTCGAAAGCCGAAGTGCCGCTTCCGGGGGGATGCGTGCTTGGAAATCGCGGCGTCAATTTTCATTTGGACGGATTCCAGGCGCTCGGCGCGCAAGTCGAGCTTGATCACGGATATCTCATCGCAAAAACGAGCCGGCTCAAAGGCGCGCATGTCATGATTGGACGATCGAGTGTCGGCGCCACGAAAAACATCATGATGGCGGCGTGCCTTGCGGAAGGGACCACCGTGGTTGAAAATGCGGCGCGAGAGCCCGAAGTGGTTGATTTGGCCGATTTCCTCAATGCCTGCGGCGCGAAAATCAAGGGGCACGGCACTTCAGAAATCGAAATCGAAGGGGTTAAAAAACTGTACGGCGCAACGCATCGCATCGTTTCAGATCGTTTGGAAGCGGGAACTTGGCTTCTGGCTGGGGCCATCACCCGGGGAAAAGTGAAAATCGAAGACATCTCTTCGGTCTACCTGGGAGCATTTCTCGATAAACTCGAATCAACCGGCGCGCATGTCCACAAAACAGCCGATTCGATTGAAGTCACAGGAACCAAAGAAATTCGTCCGGTTGAAGTCTTAACCGCCCCTTTCCCCGGCTTTCCAACTGATTTGCAGCCGCAATTTGTGGCTTATCTCTCTCTTGGAACCGGCACGAGCATCGTCAATGAAACTATTTTTGACGGACGTTTCATGTATGTGGCCGAACTTCAACGCATGGGGGCCGACATCACGGTCACCGATCGCACGGCAGTCATCAAAGGAAAACCGCACTTGACCGGCGCTCCGGTCGAAGCGCCGGACATCCGCGCAGGGGTGGCTTTGCTGCTGGCAGGCTTGGCGGCAGAAGGGGAAACGAGCATCGGCGGGGTAGAATTTATTGATCGCGGTTATGAGAAACCGGAGGAAAGCCTTCAAGCGCTTGGCGCCAATATCACCCGGATGACCGAAACCGTCAAAACAAATTAACTTTTTAACCAGGGGAGCCTCATTCAATCATGCATATCGGAATCGATCTTGGAACCGCCACCGTCGTCGTTTATGTGAAAGGCAAAGGCATTGTGCTGCGCGAGCCATCGGTGGTTGCCATTGACCGGAGCAAATCCACGCGCAAGGTGGTGGCGGTCGGCGACCAAGCGCGCCTGATGCTTGGAAGAACGCCGGGACACATCACCGCCATCCGGCCGATGCGCGACGGCGTCATCGCAGACTACGAAGTAACCGAGATCATGCTCCGCTATTTCATTGAAAAAGTGTGCGGCAGCGGCGGCAGCAAGTGGCTGCGGTTTTTAAAGCCGACGGTCGCCATCTGCGTCCCGGCCGAAGTGACAAGCGTCGAGTACCGCGCGGTCAAAGAAGCGGCCGAGTCGGCCGGCGCGCGCACGGTGCACATCATCGAAGAGCCGATGGCGGCCGCCATTGGCGCAGGCTTGCCGGTGGAGGGCCCGGGCGGGAACATGGTTGTGGACATCGGCGGCGGCACCACCGATGTGGCGGTCATTTCTCTGGGTGGTCTTGTGGTGAGTGAATCGATTCGCGTAGCTGGGAATAAATTAGATGAAGCGATTGTCCGTTATGTCCGGAAAAATTTCAATTTGTTGATTGGAGAGCGGACTGCTGAAGAAATCAAAATTCGAATCGGATCGGTGTACCCCCTCAATGGAGAATTGAGCATGGAAATCCGCGGAAGAAATTTAATCAACGGACTGCCGAAAACCGTGATGGTGACAAGCGAAGAGATTCGGGGAGCATTTGACGAGCCCATCAGCGCGATCATTGAATCGGTGAAATCGGTTTTGGAAAAAACGCCGCCGGAATTGGCGGCCGACATCATTGACCGTGGAATTTTCCTCACCGGCGGCGGCGCGCTGTTAAAAGGGCTTGACAAGCTGCTTTCCAAAGTGACCGGAATGCCGGTGCACATTGCGGACGATCCGGTTTCGTGCGTGGCAATAGGCACCGGAAAATTCGTCGATTTCCAGAGCAGTCACGCTAAAAATTGATGAAACGTCCCCGGCTTTATCTCTGGGGAATCGCCGCGGTTGTCTTCATCCTCTTTTTCCTGCGCGGGTTCTGTTTACTGGTTCCTTTTTATGTTTGGGGGAAAATGCATGGCGTTTCGATTCTCTTCTCCCCGCTTTCCACATTCAACACGCATCACATCCATTTGCAAAACCTCTCCCTTCGCACCCAACGGGGTGACCGTATCCTGACAAGCAAGCAAGCGGACGCGGAATTTTTTCCAGCTTTATTTTTCCGCGGAAACATCCTTGCTTCATTGTCAGGCATCGATCTCAAGCGGCCGATTCTTTGGATTCACCGTGACGCAAAAGGGGTCTGGAACACACAATTTCGCGTTCAATCTTCGGCTTGGCTCAATGCCCTGGTTTTAAAAATCAACGTCACCGACGGCGGCATTTCACTTGTTGATGAAAAATGGCGCCAAGGAAACCTTCCGGCGCGCATCGTTCTCGATCCGGTGGAAGGTTTTCTTGATTTTTCGCAACCCTCTGTTCTCAAAATTGCTTTGCGCGACACAGTCGCGGGTAAAAACGGGCTTGCCATTTCAGGAACATTGTCAAGAGGGGGTTACACCGGAATTTTGAATTCAAGCGCGCGCAATTTCACGCTCGCCCCCTTTGCCAACTACATTTTTCACACCAAAGCCTTTGCGTTCACCGATGGAACAGTCGATGCCGACGCGAAATTGTGGATGTCTGGACTTTCGCTTGTTTCGCTTCAAGGAACACTCTCGGCAAAAAACGGGGTCGTGATTTCAGACCGCACTCCAGACATCGAAATAAAACCGGTTACCTTCTCGATGCACCTTGAAAACAAGGCGATCCGTTTTGATCGAATCAGCGGACGCTTTGTAACGAGCCCTTTTGAAGGGAAAGGAATTCTTTCTCTTTTTGGAATACCCAAGTTTTCGTTTGTGTTTCAAAGTCCGAAATTTTCTCTTGCGGACGGCGCGGGGTTTTCTGAATTTCTGCAAACCGTCAAACCGACCGGAAATGCAAACGTAAGCTTGAAACTTTCCGGAGCTGATTCCAACCTGTTTTGGGAGGGAACCGTGTCTGCTCCTCAATTCAAATTCGGTGCATCTCCCGCAAAAAATCTCACCGCCGCATTTTCAGTGTTCGACGGATTGGTTGTGTTAAACGATGTGAAATTCCAAATTGGAAACGGAACGGTCAGTCTGCGCGGCACAACCAAGGCCAACGAAACCGCAAATTTTCTTGTTCAAGGAGAAAAAATCCAAATTCACGATTTGCCCGATTTTCAACATTTGGGGTTTCTCAAGAATTTGGACACCTCCAAGTTGCAGTCGCTTGCCACATTTTCGCTTCTCTTGGCGCGGGCGAACGGTGAAAATCTTTGGATCGGAAAAGACTCTCTTTCCGATCTGGCCTACGATGGAATAAAAATCAAGCATGAAAGCTCAAAGTTTCTTTTTTCAAATGAGAGCGGATTTGTCGATTCTCTCGGTGTCTTTTTTGAGGAAGGAAACATTTTGGGGCGCGCGTTCTGGACCGGTGAAACCGATCCTTGGATTGGCGGAACCTTAGAAGGGCGTTTAAGCAAGGTTCCTATTCAGGCGACTTACTTCGGACGGTTAAGCGACGGTTTTCTCTCGTCCAACGACGGCCTGCTTCGCATCCGCAGCGGTCCCCGATTCGAAGGGGGAATCTCGCTGTCGAAATTTCCAATCCATTTGGCGCTTTCTCACGGAAATATATCGACAAATCTTTCCGGAACCATGGTCTTCCAGACCGAACACGGAACCTCATTTTCCGGAATCGGTTTTGGAGAAACTTCCACCACAAAAGTGGACACAGAGGACTTAAACCCATACCTTCCTTCTCTGTTTACGCTTTCACCTGTGAATTGGAGCGTTGGAATCCACCACGGGAAAGGGGGGTACATGCTCACTTCCCCAACGCTTGATCTGTTTGGACAAGCGGGCCTCCTCGGAAACAAAACCGTTTTTCTTGGTGAAGCCGACGCCCCTTCCATGCAGTTTGTCGCAGCCGGGAGAACCGTCGGCCCCTGGAATCAACCGAGTGTCTCAGGTTCAATGCTCGCGCTTGGAACCTGGTTTGGTTCTCCAGCCGAATTTCTCGGTGATTTGAGCACGCTCCCCCCCTTAAATACTTCGGCCGGCACGGCAGGCATCCATGTCAAAGATGCGCAAGCGGTTTGGGGGTCAGGTCTTTACAACTTATCGGGAACATTTCCGGCTCGACAAAACGGAAATTTACAGCTCAACGGAAATGTAACCGATGCCGATTTATGGAACATCGGCAACATTTTTCCCAAGATCCGCCTGTTGCGGCTCTCGGGACATTTAAGCGGCGGGTTTGCGCTCACCGGCCCGGTTGACGATCTGCAAGGGGATCTCCATCTCTTTTTAAAACAAGGAAGTTTCTGGGGAGAGCCGATTTCAACTGCTTACGCCGATGCGCAACTTCGGCAAGGAATCATTTCATTTCATCCGATCATGGTTCGATCTTATGAAAATTATCTCACCGCGCACGGCACGGTGGCCACCAACGGCAAAATCAACCTTGCTTTTGAAAGCCCGCAAATTTCGTTGTCCGATCTCACCCCCGCTTTCCCCAACCTTTCAAATTTAAGCGGGACCATGCAGCTCCGCGGAAAAGCGGCCGGATCAGTTTTTGACCCTTCAGTTTGGACCGAAACTTCGGTCACCAATTTTAACCTTCATCCGTTTCATCTTGACAAAGCGCAAGCCGCGGTTTATTATCATCATCAAAATGTTCAAGTGGGAAGGGCTCTTTTTCAAAGCGGAGACGGAATCGTGGCAGGGAATGCAAACGTGGATTTCGGCCCTTCTCCCCACCTTGTCGCGAACTTAAACGCCTCGAATTTTGATCTCAGCAAACTCTTGTCGCTTAAAAACCGGCTTAATCTCGGACTTCTCAATGGAAGCGCCGCAGTGCGCGGACCGATGCCGCGCGTCAACGGAACATTTGATTTTTCGGTTGACCACAGCGGGGAAATCAGCGGCCACTCAAGCGGCACTTTGAGAAACGGAATCGCAAATTTTTCGGATCTCCTTCTGCGTGTCGGAAGCGGAGAAATTTCTGGAAGCGGAAAAGTGAATGTGCAAACCCCTTCGGTGGTGGCCCTCACCGGAAAAAACCTGGATTTAAGGATGCTTGCGCACCTCTTTCATTGGCCGGGAGAACCGACCGGACTCGGCTCGTTTGACGGAAGCGTTCTGACTTCGATTCAAAATCCGGAAATGAGTTTGAATTTCTCGTTGGCGCATCCAACCCTCGCGGGCCTTCCCGCTTCCTCGTTCAACGGAAACCTCCTTTACAGAAACGGCCGCCTCATCATCGCGCGCGCGCAAGTGGTCGAGCCCCACGGGGTCATCAACCTGACCGGAATCATTCCGGTCAGCGCCACCGCCAAAACGATCCTGAAAATTCCAATCCGCATGCAAGTGAAACTTGAAAATCAGAACTTTGCCGTGGTCTCCGATCTGTTTCCCGGCGTGGATGCCGGCGGCCGGGCCGATGCATCGTTTGCGGTCGAATTTCATCCGAACCATTTTGTCGCCTCCGGAAGCGGGAGTGTGAAAAATGGGACACTGCAATTTCAAGGAATGAACAATTCAATCACGGGATTAAACGGCGTCGTCTCCGTTTTAGACAACGAACTGTCGTTAACCGCAACCGGAATGCTTGAAAATCCTTTTTCATTAACCGGAAGCTTTGCGGTTCCCGGAGCGTACAAGCCCCCCTTGTTGGGAGACGGAGAGTTGAAGTTAACCGGAAAATCACTTGCGTTAAATATCGCGAATGCGCAAGTCCATTTCACCCCCGATTTGAGCCTTACGCATGCTTCCAATCTTTGGACACTGCAAGGTAGCGCGCTACTCCAAGACGGCCTCGTGGACACAGCCCTTTTTACCCGGCACACGGGCGCCAATTGGTTCCTGACAAGACTCGCCAACCTTGCGCTTGACGCGCAAATCCAAGTGGACCCATCACTGCGTGTTCAGCATCCCCATGTGGTGGCGCAAGGGACAGGAACCTTGCATCTGGGCGGAACCGTGTCCCAGCCGCAAGTGTCGGGTGATTTAACTGCAAAACAGGGAACCTTGTTGCTTCTTGGGCAGACGTTTAGCCTCACACGCGGCACGATTTCGTTTTCTCCCGATCACAAACTGCCGCATCTTGACATTCATGCCTCATCAGTGCGCCGCATTCAAGGTTCGCGCATCGTGCTTCACATCACCGGTTATCCGAACGATTTACACACCGACATCGCCTCAGAACCTCCGTTAAATCAAACGGAGCTTTTGGCTGTCCTCAATCCGCAGTTTCCGCAACAGCAAGGGACGGCAAACATGATGAACCAGGAAGAAGCCGCGCACTGGATCAACACCGGGCTTTCTTCCGAGCTTTTCTCTCCGCTTGAAAACGCGTTCGGCGGAAGTCTCGGACTTGAGGAATTCTCGTTCACATTTCTGCCGACCGGCCAACTCGGACTTCAAGTGGGGCAATCGCTCACGAATAATGTGACAGTCACCTACTCGGTTCCGGTGGCAGGGGTGGAAACGATTCAAACACAAACCAATCCCGGCGCAATTTGGGGGCTTGAATACCAATTAAGCCCCAAAATCGTCTTGCGCGGCACACAAGACCACTTAACCGGCTTAGGGGGCCAAGTCCTCGCCAGGTTTAACTTCTTCTAGCCCGTTAACAGGGTCGGGTACATTTTCCAAATTGTTAACACGGACTTGTTAAACGTACCCGACCCCATTTCCAAATTGTTAACAGCGGAGTTCTTTGGGGAGGGTGAACATGGCGGGGTGCAGCAGGCCGTCGTAGTAATGCAGGGAGCTCGAGAATGCGCTCAATCGCTGGTCCACGGTTTCAGGCACCAGTTTGATTGGATCGCATTTGTCGCTTGCGAGAATATAACCCCAGTCCGAATAAAACGAAGGAATAAATGCGTGATAGGGGCGGACGATTTTCCAAATCTTTTTTAACACGCCGATGTTGTGAATAAACAACGCGTTCATCCCGCGTTCGGTGCGCGATGCCTGCATGGCAAACACGGCGTCCGGCGTCATCTTGTTTTTGATTAAACCAAAAAACGCTTCAGTCACCAAACCTTCGGATGGGGTGTCGGGATATGGAAGCGTTAAATCCGAAATCACCACGTCAAACCGAATGGATGTATCTTTCAAAAATTTATTGGCGTCATCAATGACGAGCTGCGTGCGCCGATCCTCAAAAGCTCCTTTAGAATAACTCGGCAATTCTTTCCGGCAAAGATCAACCACTTCGCCGTCAATGTCAACCATCACCGCTTTCTCCACTTTCGAATGGCGAAGGACCTCGCGCAAGGTCGCCCCTTCCCCGCCTCCCAATATAAGAACGTTTTTTGGATTGGGATGCGTGACAAGCGCAGGATGCACCAAAGCCTCATGATAAATGTCTTCGTCGAATGCGCTTGATTGAGGGTCACCGTCAAGGACCAAAAGACGGCCGAATTTGGGAGTTTCGTAAATTTCGACTTGCTGAAATGGGGTTGTTTTTGCGGCAATCGCTTTTTTCACGGCGTGGAAGTGCGCGGAAAAAGCATCCATCCACTCCACATACCAATGGGAACTTTGTGTTTTTCTTAAAAGGAGTTCCGGGGTTTCAAGCTGATCTGAGGACGGCATGCCTGCGTCGGGGAACCTCCGCCAAATTTTGGCCGGAATCTAAACAGAGTTGGGATGAATTGGAGACCACATGGCTGAAGGAGCCGTTTCCATTTTTAACCCCTCGATTGACCACCGTGAGTTTCACATTTTTAGCCTCAAACATTTGCGCCAAATATTCACAGGCAGTTTCAGGGGTGGTCGTGTCTCCACATGTGTAAATATCGACCGCAGCATAGCCTTCTTCAGGCCAGGTGTGGATGGAGAGGTGGGATTCGGCGATAACAACAACTCCGCTTATCCCGTGAGGACTAAACTTGTGGAAAGTTACTTTCAGTACATGAGCATTTGCCCGCTTGGCTGCTTCCACGATGTACTCCCGAACCTTGGTCAAACTGCAAAGTACCTCGCTGCTACAGTGTGAAAGCTCCAAGATGAAATGGCGCCCCAAAGCCTTCATATTGCACTCCTTTCTCTGGTGAGAATCTCACCTCCAAAAAATTTCACAAGGATCCTACGACCCTTGGTTTCAAGTCAATTGCTTATTTTATAATATAACATATTTTCCTTTTTGTAAATAGTTTTGGGGGAAAAATTTTGGCTGCCCGCCATTGGGACTAGCCTTTCGAACGAGTCCCAAGCGCCAGATGTTCCTTCAAAAGGGCTTCCAGCTCGGAGCCTGTTTTGTCGTCCAACTCATACGTGACGCGGACTGCAGGTTTTGAGATCTTCATCTGTTTTCTGAGATCGGCCGGCGTTCCAATCGCCACCACCTCGCACGGCGATTTTTCTATCGTTTCATGAAGCTCCCGAATTTGCCGCTCGGAATACCCCATGGCCGGAAGCACGTCTTTTAAGTGCGGATATTTCTGATACACCTCTTTGATTGTGCCGACCGCATACGGTCTTGGATCCACCACAGTGCCGCCATATTTTTTCACCGCCAAAAACGCGGCGCCAAACCCCATGTCTCCGTGCGTGACTGTCGGGCCGTCTTCAATCGCAAGCGCTTTTTTTCCCTTCAAGAGTTCGGGATTGTCGACTGAAATCGGTGAAGCCGCTTCAAGCACAACCGCTTTGGGATTCGTTTCTTCGATGTTGTTTCTCACAAAAGCAATATCGTCTGGGGACGCAGTATCGGTTTTGTTGATGATGATGACGTCCGCCATTCGCAAATTGGTTTCACCCGGATGATAGGTCACCTCATGACCGGGACGGAGCGGGTCTGCAACCACCACATGAAAATTGGAACGGTAAAACGGGAAATCGTTGTTGCCTCCGTCCCACACAATCACATCGGCTTCTTTCTCGGCTTGTTTTAAAATCTCGCCGTAATCAACACCCGCGTACACCACAAACCCGCGCTCCAGGTGTCCGAGATATTCCTCGCGCTCTTCAATGGTGCAGTGTTCGCGATCCAAGTCGGCTTCGGTTTGAAAGCGCTGACAAGTTTGCTTGGCAAGATCGCCGTACGGCATCGGATGGCGAATCACCACCACTTTTAATCCCAATTTTTTCAAAATGCCGGCAATCATGCGCGTGGTTTGGCTTTTGCCTGCGCCGGTTCGGACCGCACCGATGCTCACCACCGGAATTTTCGCCGGCAGCATTGTGTGGGCGGTCCCCATCAATCTGAAATCGGCGCCAAGCGATAAAACGAGTGAAGCGCGGTGCATCACATAAATATGGGGCACATCGCTGTAAGCAAAAACCACTTCCTCGGCTTTTCCTTCTTTCAGAAGTTTGGGAAGATCCGATTCCGGAAAAATCGGAATCCCTTTGGGATAATGCGGGCCTGCAAGAACCGGAGGATAAAGCCGTCCTTCGATGTTCGGGATTTGCGTGGCGGTGAACGCGGTCACTTCAAATTCGGGACGTTCACGGAAATAAACATTGAAGTTGTGGAAGTCGCGGCCAGCCGCTCCCATAATAATCACTTTTTTGCGATTCATATTTTGCACATTTCTGTTTTACCCACCCCCTCCCTGCCCAAATGTTAACATCCCCTTAACAACTCCCCTTGACAAGCTATGTTATAATGGTGCCGAGATGAAGATTCTTACCTACGAGACGGTTGAGGCCTCTTATCGATACAAGCCATCCATCAGTATCCCGAGGGTTTTGACAACCGGGACAATTGCTGAAGAGCTCGGACCTTATATGTCCAAGGCTTTTGCGGATGCTTTCAAAAATTCCGATGACCTTGTTGATCTCCAACAACCCCGCGTCATTCGGACTCACGCCCGGGCCCTCCAGCCTTTTGCAGTCTGCCTTCGACTCCTGGACCCTAAGGGAATGAACTCGCATGAAACGCTTTGGATCTCAACTCAAAAATTTTTCGAACGTTATTCTGGATGCCCTGATGTGCCCAATCCCGCCTTGGACGCGCCTGTTGCGGAACACAAAACCTTCGATCCTTGGGATTTTCCTTTTAAGGTTTATTACTTAAGACAAATCAATCCAGATAAAACAGCAACCGAACAAGACCTTACGAAATTTCGATCGCATGTGCTGGAACACCGATACAGGCTTTGGATATGTAAGCCCTCGATTCTTGGTCTTTATAGGCCCCTCATCAGCCACAATTTGTCACGACTCCCTTCGGCGAATGGAAAATCGACGTTCCCCAAAATTGCGCTGCTTGACCCTTGGGCCGTTCAAGCCCGGTTTCAAAACGACATTTACACCCCCATTCTGTAGAGGATCTGTTTTCATAGCTAGCGAAAACGAATTTCTCCTGGAGGTGCTTCGTTAATGGCTTCTTTGTATCACCGTGATTTTCTCGTCATGAACGACATCAACTCTGATGAACTTCATTTGATCCTGAATCGCGCCGCGGAATTGAAAGCGAAGTTAAAGCGCGGAGAGCCGCACCGCGTGCTTGAAGGGCAAACCCTTGCGATGATTTTCGAAAAGCAATCCACGCGCACGCGCACCAGTTTTGAAGTGGGAATGTATCAACTGGGCGGTCACGCCCTTTATTTATCCCGCAACGACATCCAAATGGGACGCGGCGAAACGATTGAAGACACCGCGAAAGTCCTTTCAGGATTTGTGAACTGTATCATGGCGCGCACCTACGCCCATTCAACCGTCACCGATCTCGCCAAATACGCAAACATCCCGGTCATCAATGCGCTCACCGATTACGAGCATCCTTGCCAAATCCTTGCAGACTTGTTGACCATTCAAGAGTCGAAAGGAAAACTCAAAGGATTGAAGCTGGCTTACATCGGCGATGGCAACAATGTGGCCAATTCGCTTATCGTTGGATGCGTGCTGGCCGACATGAGCATCAGCCTCGCATGCCCTGAAGGGTTCTGGCCGGATGCGAAGCTGCTTGCGTGGGGCAAGGAAGAAGGGAAGCGCCGCGGCGTAACTGTGGAAGTAGTGCCAAGTCCAGCCGAAGCGGTCAAGCAGGCGGATGTTCTTTACACAGATGTTTGGGTCAGCATGGGACAAGAAGAAGAAAGCGCCAAGCGCAACAAAGCATTCAAAGGATTTCAAATCAATGCGGAATTGGTGAAACAAGCCAAACCCGATGCAATCATTCTGCACGATCTGCCGGCCCATTACGGCGAAGAAATCACGAAAGATGTGGCAGACAGCAAACAGTCGCGCATTTTCCAGCAAGCCGAAAACCGCCTCCATGCTCAAAAAGGGCTCCTCTCGCTTCTGTTAAGCGAGTAGCCCCAGCAGTTATTCACAAGGGTAAGGCGATACGGAGACGAACTTTCTGTAAGCCAAAACTTTGAGGTGGATGGAATGAAAAAGCAATTTCGCAGTCGTCAATTGTCCGCTATCAGTTTGCTTCTGGTTTGCATCTCATTGATCGTTTCTTCCTGCAAAGGCTCTACATCAGCGGCAGGCGTGACAACGCCCTCCAATGGCAGCAGTGGTTCATTGTCAGGGATTTCAGGAACCGTCATGGGCGGGCTTTCTCCGATCAAGAACGCGAATATCCAACTCTTTCAAGCAGGCAACTCCAGCGCGGTCGGACAAGCGGTCACCTCCACCAATGGAACCTTCTCAATCCCGGCAACTTTCTCAAGCGGCTTGTATTACTTGCTTGTCACCAATGGCAATGCAGGCAGCGGCACCAACAATCAGATCCAACTCATGGCCATTGTGGGATCCGGAACTTCCGGGGCTTCTAACACAACGGTCAATGAATTGACCACTGCAGCCGCAGGAACCGTGTTCATGAACTTTGGGCTTCTTGGCTCCAATGGAAATGTGAGCGCACCGCTTAATTCAGCTGTTGCCAGTCAGGTCCTCACCCAATACAACAATACGATTTCCAGCGGTTCGCTAAATACCGGCAATTCCAATCTCACAACCACCATCCAAAACTCACTCAATTCACTTGCGAATGCGCTGGCTTCATGCGTACAAACCAGCGGCTCCTGCAGCAGCTTGTACAATGCGGCCACCTCTTCTTCCGGCGGTTCTGCAGCAACCAGCATGATGCAGTCGATGTACAACGCGCTCACCAATACAAGCCAAGCCTCTGCGATTTTCACTGTTGCGTCCGGCTTGCAAGCCTCCACCGGCTATACGATGCCTTCCAGCTTCTCAGGCAGCTTTGCGTTTAACAGCGGCGTAGCAACCACCACGAATAGCTTTTCCGGAGCTTCTGGTTCGTGGGGCATTGCCATTGATGCATCCGGCAATGCCTGGGTGGCAAATCAAAACAGCTCCACTGTGACAGAGCTTTCCCCCTCAGGAACGGTATCAGGGCCATTTTCAGTCGGAAGTTCCTCGCGCTCCGTTGCGATTGATGCCTCTGGAAATGTGTGGGTGTCGGGAACGACTATAACAGAACTGTCCTCTTCCGGAGCGTCCTTGCAGAGCTTTTCAGCTGGAGCATTCACCACTTTCCTTACCCTTGACGCTTCAGGAAATTTGTGGATAATCGCCGGTGGAGCAGTGGGAGTGGAAAAACTTTCTTCTTCAGGAGCGGTCTTAGGAGGGCCCTTCTCCGTTGGGAGCGGACCCCACAGCATTGCCTTTGACGCGTCAGGGAATGCGTGGATCCCAAATTTTAGCAGCAACAATGTGACAGAACTATCTTCCTCCGGAGTCCCCATGGGGACCTTCTCTGTGGGGA
>Ga0206996_1014_pt1 | contig 46388 bp, 30 predicted proteins | sample Alteio_BWMinCont_2_FD_153467 | JGI IMG/M metagenome (GOLD analysis project Ga0206996, IMG submission 153467) | Enriched cells from forest soil in Barre Woods Harvard Forest LTER site, Petersham, Massachusetts, United States -... | ecosystem: Environmental > Terrestrial > Soil > Temperate forest >...
GGATCACAGAGGATACCCTGGCGGGCATTGAGGGAGGGTACTTGGTCAAATTCGCTTAATCCGAGGTTCTCGCGAAGTCCTTCGTAAGCGACAAAGATAAATGTCTTATCCTTGCGGATCGGGCCGCCTGCGGAAACTCCGAATTGATTGCGTTTGAAAGTCGGCTTGGCAGGCAAGCCCGGGGCCGCCGGAACGTCGAAAAAGTTGCGCGCATCCAGTGCGCTATTGCGAAAGTACTCAAAGGCACTGCCGTGAAACTGATTCGTGCCGGAGCGTGAAATCGCGCTGATCACTCCGCCGGAGGTGCGTCCGTACTCTGTGGAATAGTTTGTCGTCAGGACACTGAATTCGGCGACGGCATCGACGCCCAGATTGCCGCCCAAGATGCTGCCGGGCGCTTGGTTCGAATAGTCATTGATGCTCACGCCGTTCATCAAATAATTGTTCTGCTGGGGCCGTCCTCCCGTGACGCTCAACTCCACTCCGAGGCCGCGGCCAAGGCGGTCCGTGCTGGTAACACTAACCATGGCGCGAATCACTGAAACACCTGGCTGGAGAGTCGCGAGATCGGTCCAGGAACGACCGTTCAGAGGCAGTTCGCGGACGGTGGTGGAGTCGACAGTGTTGCCGATCGTGGAGGACATCAGCTGCACGTCCGGGGCGAGGGTGAAAACTTCAACCTTTTCACTCACGGTGCCAATTTTCAATGCCAGGTTAAAGACTTGCTGAGACCCTACGGCCAGGGTAATGTCGTCTTGTATGGTGGTTTGGAAACCCAGCGCAGAAATCGTTGCTTGATAACTTCCCGGCAGCAAATTCGGCGCCGTGAAGATGCCCTGAGAATTGGTCGTGGCCGTGGTAATTACACCGGTGGCCACATTTTTGATGGAGACCGTGGCGCCCGCGAGCGCCGATCCGGACGCGTCAGTCACCGTGCCCGAGAGGCTGCCGCCGACGACCTGCGCACGCACCAGCAACGGGGCGAGTAGCGCGAACTCTAGGAGTGCAACTAACACCAAACCAAAATGGCTGCTCGCGGATTTGTTTCGAGTCATCATCGTCCTCTTTTCGCCGCAAAAATGAACCGGACGAATGAACTCGGAAATGTTCCCACGCCTATGCCGGCCCGAAAGGCTCAAACTCACGTGGAGGACGTCTGGACACGACCTTGAAAGTCACGAGTGGGGGCCTCCCCACGCCTTATTGCCGAATGGTGCGCGATGCATCGTTCCCGATCCGTCTAGCTATTTTGCTAGCAATTGCACCCCTTCTTAATTACAAACTCTCACACTAACAACCGTTTGGTGTAAAGCGCCAATTGCACTGGTGTGCTTCGCTGAAACTACCTGCGCCTACGGACCATCGAAGCCGGACAGTGGGATGCGAATGCAACTGGCTTATCGGACCCGCTCAACGGATCCCTGCTCCGGCTATGAAGATGCTAACTCGCGGTTCGCTCTCTATTGTCACGGTCGTGTGGAAGATTTGCATCGGATTGGTGGACACTTCGGGCCGGAGGCGGCTATGTAACCATACGACCGGTAAAGCGGTTTTTGGGAAGGAGGATTTTATTTCTCGACGTGCTGCCGAAACTTTTCTAGGCCTATTACTATTTCTTGTCGGCCCTGGACTGAATGTCTTCGGCGTGGTTGTCTTTTCCAGGGAATCACCACAGGATGTGCCGACCCGCTTCAGGAAAAGTTTCCGCTAAGAACTCAGTTGGCGGCGTAGCGGCGGAAGAAGGAGTCGGGCTTCCAGCGCGGGCGCGCGGGGGTGTTGGCGGTGTCGAGGAGGAGACGGCGAGTGAACTCCTCGTAGCTCGCGGCGGATTGGAGATCGACCGGTTGGTTCACGTCGTCGCTTGGAGCGTGGTAGCGGTTGGTTAGCCAGTCTTTGAAAACTTTCTGTTCGGGCGTGCCGAGTTCGAAGCCGACGTCGACTTTGACACTGGGAACTCCTTTCTTGATAAAACTGTACTGATCGCTGCGGATAAACGCGTTGCGGAGCGGCTCGGGATCGGGGATTGGTTTGATGCCCATGGATTGGGCGATCGCAGCGGCGCGCGTGCCGAGGTCCGATTCTTCGATGCCCTCGATCTTGAGAATTCTCAGCGGGACGATGGGAAGAAACATGTCCACGTTTACATCGGCGACGATGGATTTCGGCGCGACAGTGGGATGCGCCGCAAAATACTTCGAGCCGAGAAGACCTTTTTCTTCGGCGGTGACGAGTAGAAAGAGAATCGAGCGTTGCAGCTTTTCCGGGTGTGCTTTGAGGTCCGCAGCGATATCTATCACTAGCGCGCTACCGGAGCCGTCGTCCATGGCGCCATTGTAAATGCGATCACCGTTGATGGGCGCACCAATGCCGACGTGGTCAATGTGCGCGGAGAGGACGACGAATTCGTTTTTGAGCGCGGGATCGGAGCCGGTGAGTTTGGCGGCTATGTTGGCGGACTCGAGCGCCTTGGTCTGGATCACCGCGTTGGCTTTTAGTGAGGTGGCCATGACAAAGTGGGGAAGAGGCTTGCGATCTTTTCCGAGGGCGGCGATTTCGGCGAAGGTATGGCCGGAGCCGGCGAAGAGTTTTTCCGCGGAAGCGGGATTGAAGGAGACGCCAAGTTGAAGGCCGGGAGTGTCATTGAACTCGGGATCTGCGAGATCCATGGAAGGATGGTTGCGGTTGACGGAAATGCGGGACCATGGAATGTCCATGGAAGCGGGATTGAAAATGCTGATCATGCCGATGGCGCCGGCGGCACGAAGGAATTTCCAGCGCTCGCCGGCCGTTTGATAGTGCGAGGCGAGAGCAGTGGGAATGTCCGAAGGCGAGCCGGCGAGATAGACGACGATTTTTCCGTTTAGATCGAGGCCGGCGAGCTCATCGAGATTTTTCTCGGGAATCTTTAGGCCGTAGCCGATGAAGACCATGCGGGCAGTAAGATTGGCGGATACGCGCGTGGCGCGGGTACTAATGAAGGCATCGTCGGCGAAAGAAAGCGGCTGCGGTTGGTTGCCTTCGACCAGGACCAGGAAGGATTTGGCTTCATCGACTTCATACTGATTGAATCGGATGGGCTGATAGAAGCCATTCGTTCCGGCCGGCTCGAGGCCGGCTTTCTGGATCTGCTCGACGACGTAAGCCTGGGCTTTGCGCAGACCTTCGCTGCCCGTGCCGCGGCCCTCGAGAGAATCGTCGGCCAGATATTTGACGTGTGCCCACCATGAGTTGCCATCGAAGTGTGAGACGGAAGGAGTTTGCTGGGTTGGAGAAGCGGCGGCCCAGAGAAGAAAAAAAATGGCTAAAAGCGCGCTACGCATGAGTTGCACCTCACAAATGAACAGAGAAGCTAGAGGATAGCAGGCGCAAAGGGATAGAGTCACGCACACGCTAGGGTTACATTCTTAGATGGCTTGACGGGCACACGCGCGGAGGGGGGCGGAGGGAGCAGAGGGGCACTGGTACAGTTTCTTCAAACTGAACCAGTGCCAAGTGGCGCGTCGGCTTGACGAACTCCCTGAACCCTGCCGTACAATGGTGTGGTTGGTTTGTATTAGCGGCGTTCGCATAGGCGAGCTGCTTGCCTTTCGCTGGCGCGCAGTAGACTGGGACCGCACATGCTTTTGGGTGGTAGAGGCGGTCTACTCGCCCAAAACGCACCGTAGTCGTCGTCCGATTCTCCTGGCAGACGAGGATATGAAGCGGCTGACCGAGTTTCGGCGGCGGACCGGGCGCGCGGGTGAGGATGACTGGCTGTTCTTGAACCGCTTCGGAACGGGTCCGATTCACGCCGACAAGGCGCTTGAAACGCTCCAGTCCGTGGCAAAGAGAGTCGGCGTTCCTACGTCACTTGGCATCTTCTTCGTCACTGGCACACGGCCGTGCCGCATAACGATGAAGGCGGCGCAGGATCGACGGGACACGAAGATGCACCTACAACCATGAAACACTATATCCACCCACTATGGGGAGCGGAGCGGCAGGCGGCCGATGCGGTGTCGCGGCATTTCCGAGATTCTGGTAGAGGGAAGACTTGGCCCGAGAGTGGCTGCAAATTTGGCAGCAAGTCGGACCTAGGGGATACTGTAGTAGTCGTGGAATTTTTAGGAACGGCGCGGTACCCAAGTGGCCCAAGGGAGAGGTCTGCAAAATCCCTCCGCTAGCCCCGCGTCGTGTGGTATCAAAGGGTTAGCGAGGCGCTCACCAGCGCGAAAAGGCAACAATCGGGCGCGTTGGGCATAACTTTGGACATAGATTTTGGGCATAACGAATAAGGCGCGGTACCCAAGTGGCCTAAGGGAATGGTCTGCAAAACCATCACTCGTCGGTTCGAATCCGACCCGCGCCTCCAAATTTTTCGAGGGCTGGTGGCAAGCACAAACGTGTCCACCATTTGCAACTGATCACCCGTGATGGTCAGTGGTTTTGGACCGCTTTCTTTCGAGAAGTCGAATGATGCCGGTGAAACCTTTGATGCGTGCCGGTCACTTGTGTTCGGGGCCTTTGCTTTTGGCGGGGTGGCCTTCGGTGGAGTTGGTTTGGGAGTACTCGCTTTCGCCGGGGTTCCTGTGTAGTCGAAGTGTAGATCGGTCTCAATGCCCTTGGATCCCACTGCCAGAGTGACGTTGAGCGTCGTCTGAGTTGTGCCGAAATCCGTGAGGGCAGAGGGATCAATCTGTACGAGCAAGCGGGTTCGGACTTCGATGCACCTGTTTGAGCGGAAGCTAGACCTTTTTGCTTTTGTCTGAGTTGGTAAGCACAAGTGTGTCCACCAGCTGCAAGTGCGCTGGAACAAAGGCCAGAGCCAGCGGCGACACGAAACACGAATGTGCTCTAACGAATTTCTCCTCAACGGAAGCAGCCTCCCGGCGAGTGTGTAGATGCAAGCGGAACTCAGTCCTGCCAATGGTCCGCAGGCGGCGCAATACCAAGGCGCTTCATCTTGTAAAACAATGTGGTGCGCTTCAAGCCGAGTCTGGCGGCTGCTCCTCGCGGACCACCGAGCTTCCAATTAGCGCGCTGGCAGGCCGCGAGAATTTCACTACGCACCTTGCCTTCAAGCGTTGGATTTGCAATCTCTTGCGCTGCCTCCAACGGCTCGCTGCTTTCGAGTGGTGCCGGTTTAAAAACGCCATCGTTAGAAAGGATGACACCGCGCGCAACGTAGTTTTGCAGCTCTCGAATGTTCCCGGGCCAGTAGTGGCGAACTAGGGAGCGCATGGTTTCCTGAGGAATGGTTTCGATGGTTTTGTCCATAGACGCGGCGAACTGTTGAACGAAATATTCGACGAGCTCCGGAATATCGGCTTTCCTTTCGCGCAGCGGGGGCAGATAAATCGGAAAAGCATTCAGCCGGTAGTACAGATCCTCACGGAATTCGCGGTTCCGAACCATTTGCTTCAGCTCCTGGTTGGTCGCAGCAACGACGCGAACATCGACTCGCGTTGTGCGGGTGCTACCGACTGCCTCAAACTCACGCTCCTGGAGCACGCGGAGCAGCTTGGGCTGAAGCTCCAATGGCATGTCGCCAATTTCATCGAGGAACAGAGTGCCGCGATCCGCCAGCGCAAAGCGGCCGACATGAGAATTGATGGCGCCCGTAAACGCTCCCCGCTCGTGCCCGAAAAGCTCGCTTTCGAGCAGGCCGGCAGGCATCGCCGCGCAGTTGACCTTCACCAGATTTTGGTTTCGGCGCGAGCTGAGCTCGTGAATCGCTCGCGCGATGACTTCCTTGCCGGTACCGGTTTCTCCGGTAATCAAGACCGTTGTACTTGTGCCCGCTACGGCCTCCACCTGGCTGAGAATTGAGCACAGGCTGCCGCGACGCCCTACGATCGTGTCCAGGAACGAGGATTCCGCGTGCTCCGGCGTGGTCCGTTCAGCGGCACGATAGAGAGCGGCATTTATCGGCGCAGTTTCCGAATACCCAGCAGCCTGCATGACCGAATTTGTTGTCGGACTCATCTTGTATTCCTCTCTTCCTCCCATGGGGCTAGCGGGAAAACAACGATGCTGAACTTAAACTTGAGCTTCCGAAGCCAGGACCTGTCCTGGATTCGGCATTGGGAAATGAATTTTGGGGTTTGAAGACTTCTCTTTGTCTCTCATGAAAACCAGCCCCTCTTTCGCGGTGGCCCAGATACCCTGGCGGCGAACCAATCAACTTCGCGATTTCGTGCGAGTGCTGGAATTCCGCGCAGTCCACCTTGATAACTGCGCGATTGTCTCCGAACAGAATCTCGGCTGCCGCCTCCACCGTGCGTGTTTTGCCTGAACCGGTCGGTCCTAGAAAACAGCAGGTTACCCACAGGGGCCCGGGAGAATGCAGACCGGAGCAGAACACTTGATAAAGATCGACAAGCGCCTACACTGCTTCTTCCTGCCCCACGATCTTTTCCCGCAAGGCTTCCTCGAAGTGACATGCTGTGGAACTCCGGTTTCTCACGTGCAATTCTTTTCCGTGGGCTGTTTCTGTCGCTGTGGCCATGACGCCCCCTTCACGGTCGTGATTCGAAGTCGGCTTGGACACGACCTTCCAGCTAGTTCCGGGAGGGACCACCCTGGTCCGCGACTGAAGAAGCGCCGACGACGATTTCGTTCATTGCCGGCTCCTCGGACCTCACGCGCTGATAGTCGCGCGAATTTGCTCCGCAAAACAACCCCAAATGGGGTCGCGGACTCCCGACTATTTCGGGGCGCGCCTAGTGCCTATATCAAGGCGGGGAGAAATACTTCTTTTGGGTGATAGAGAAGAACTAACTCCGCCCAAGAAACCCAAATGGAGGTCCGTTGTTTTCAACGTGGGAGGTGCTTCGTGATGCCTTTATCAGAGGGACTCTAGCGCGCACGAATATCAATTCGCTTCCGACCAAACAGCCGGGCGTCCACGGACCATGCGCCGGGTCCAAGCATGACGAGGCTTACTCCGAGCGCCGCGAGCAAGAGGTGCAAGTTCGCTCCGTCTCCTCTAGAAAAGAAAATCCAAACCTCGATGATCGCTTGTAAAGCTCCGGCAACCGGCGTCCACAATCCGGCCAGCAGCAAGATTCCGACGCCGATCGTTGCGAAATACATTGCGTGAAGCCCCAATTGCGGTGCATCTCGAACTGCAAGGCCGCCACCAATAATCAGTGGAATAGCTGCGGCTAGGCGCAGGACGAAAAGTCCAGCCCCAGGCCAACCGCCAGGAAACATCGTAAACAATCGTTGCAAGTTTTCCCCTTACTTCGCCGTAATTTCGCACTCGTACGAGGCGAATGTAACGGGATAGCGGACCCTGGGAATCCCCAAATGTGGGGGACGCTTTAGACTCTTTTGGGTGGTTTATAAGGATTTACAATTCGATGATTCCGCGCTTCAAAGCTGCAGTCACCGCGTGGGTTCGGTCATTGACGCCAAGCTTGGAAAGGATGCTCTTGACGTGGCCCTTGACCGTATCCTCCGAGATCGCTAGCTGATCGGCGACCAGCTTGTTCGAATTTCCGCCTGCAATCAGGGAAAGAACCTCAGTCTCCCTTTCACTCAAAGCGTCATCATCAGCATGACTGGCGAGTTCCACGGCGACTTCCGCATGGAGTATTTTTTTTCCGGCCCGCACAGCTCGGATCGTGTCCAAGAGATCCTTCCGCACGTTGCCTTTTAAGATGTACGCTTGCGCACCAGCGGTCATCGCTCGCTTGCACAGTGCATCGCCCGCGTAGGTCGTTAACACAATGATCCGCGCGTCCGGAAACTCGCTCCGAATCGCAATCAGGGCATCGATCCCATTCATTTCTGGCATTTGCAAGTCCATCAAAGTGACGTCCGGCCGATGCGACCTGAACTGTGCAATCGCCTCGCGCCCATTCGAGGCTTCGCCGACCAAACGCATATCCTTCTGATTGGCGATAAGCGCCGCGACTCCTTCGCGGATCAGAACGTGGTCGTCCACCGTCATTACGCGAATTGCAGTAGCACTGGTGCCCATTTTAGGACTGCTGCCCATTGGTTCCCTCAGTCTTCTTTCGCCAGAACCAGAATCTGCGACGCGCGTCGGATTTGCCATACGCAACGCCGGCAGGAACTATCAACTCGATTTCCGTTCCGGCTCCGTGTTCGCTCCAGACTCCCAGGTTCCCGCCAAAGCTCTTGGCACGCTCGCGCATCCCCGGGAGTCCCCAGTGTCCCGCGCGAGCGCCCTGATTGGCAACTTCCGAATCAATCCCACACCCATCGTCTCGCACGTGCAACGAAAACTGAGAATCGCCGTATGTAATTTCCGCCTCGATCTTCTGGGCCTTCGCGTGGCGAAAGGCGTTTCGCAACGCCTCGCGCCCAATGCGATAGATTTCATCGCGCAGCATGGGATTCAGCTCTCGCTCTTTCCCTTCCAGCAGCACGCGCACGCGCGGCACCAAGCCGTCGTCGCTCTGTAGCGCCAGTTCCTCGCCCAGTGCGGTCAGTGCCTCCGCAATGTCGCTGTCGCCCATGATGGGCTCGCGCAAGTCCGAGACTGTGTCCCGGCCTTCCGCGATGGCTTTGTCTCCGCGCTCCAGAGCGATGTCGAGCGCTTGCATGGCTTCGCTCGCTCGCCCGGGAAGCAGGTCGCGCAACGCCTGCAAGCGGAACATCAATCCTTGAAAGCCTTGCAGCAGCGAATCATGGAGTTCGCGAGCGATGCGCGTCCGCTCACTTATGCGCTCTTCCAGGCGCACATTGAATTGGATAGTAAGTTGATGCAAGTGGTAGCGGTGGACGCTCCATACCAAAAGAATAACTAGCACCAGGCATGTGATCCGAAACCACTGGGTGGCCCACCAAGGCGGCAGGATCTGGATGCGCAGTTGCGCGCCGGGTTCGCTCCATGGACCTCGGCGGCTCGCACCCTGCACATGAAACATGTAAGTACCTGTCGGCAGCGTCGTGTAGCTCGCAAGCCGCTGGTCGCTTCCCACCTCGTTCCACTTTTGGTCTAACCCTTCCAACATGTAGCGGTAGCGGTTAGTCGCAGTATTGAAATAGCTCAATGCGGAAAACCCGATGGAGAAAATGTTTTGCGAGTGAGAGAGTGTGATCGTATCGGTGTAGTTGACAGCTTTCTTCAGCGGCGAGCCGGGGCTGAGGGTGACCGGCCTTCCGAATAATCGGATATCGGTCAAGACAATCGGTGGGACAAACGCGTTCGCAACGACCGCGTCGGCCACTACCTGGTCGGGAAAGAATGCGGTCACTCCGCTGAAGCCTCCAAAAAACATCTCACCCACGGCACTCTTGAAGCCGGCGCCCCACCCGGTAAAATCTGGGCCAGGAAGACCGTCTGCCACAGTGTAGTTGCTGAATTTCTGGGTTCGCGGGTCAAAGCTCGATACCCCTTTATTCGTGCTCATCCAAAGCAGACCGCGCTGGTCTTCGAGAATGCAGCTAACGACATTCCCCCCCATGCCATCGCGCTCGTTGTAAACCACAAATGTGCTTGTTCTGGGATCGAATTTGTCCAGCCCGTTTTGAGTGCCAACCCACATGCTTCCTGCGCGATCGAAATAGATGGCGACTACGCGGTTGTCGCTGAGACTGTGCGGGTCGTCGGACTTGTGGCTGTAGACCGTGAACTGGTCGGTGTTTGGATCGAATCGGTGCAGCCCTAAATTGCCACCAAGCCACAAGTTTCCCTGTGGGTCTTCTGCGATGGCGTAATAGTTCAGGCCTCGGGTTTTCGGGTCAGGCTTGTAGGTTGTGAACCGCTGTGTGAGCGGGTAGAAACGACAGAGACCATCCCACGTGGCAGCCCACAAGGTGCCCCGATGATCGATAAGCAACCGCTGTACGACACCGCTACACAAGGTTGAGGGGTCGGAGCGGTCGTGGATGTAGCGTCGAAGTTCTCCCGTTTTCCGGTTGTAACGCAACAGCGGATTTGTGCCTGCTATCCAAAGAACGTCTGGTCCGTCTTCGATGATCGAAAGCACTTCAGACCCGGCGCCTGGCTGGAAGCTGGAGGACCAGCCGGTCTTGCGATCGATTCGCACCAGCGAACGATTGACGCCGACCCACAAAACGCCTTGCCGATCCTCATAGAGGGCCCCAACGAGACCCGGACTTATGCTGTTGCGACTGCCGGAGGGATTCGTAAATTTTGTAAACGGCGGTGGCCTGGTAGCAAAGAAGTGTGGCTCCACTTCGTGCATGCCGACCCAAATGTTCTTTTCGCGGTCCTCGAATAGGGCTATGACTCGGTTGTCGGCCAGACTGTCGCTATCACCAGGGAGGTTGTGGTAGCTGATGAAACGCCGATGCTCGCGGTCGAACTTGAGCAATCCACGGACCGCCGTTCCAAACCACATGGTGCCTTCGCTGTCCTCCAGCAGGGCGTAGGCCGGGTTCTTCAAGTTGCTCTCGGGGCCTCGTGAGTCGAGTCCGTAGCGAGTCAGTTTGTTCGTCTTGGGATCGAACGTGGCGATGGAGCCGTCTGGGCCGTAGACGATCCAAAACACGCCGAAACGGTCTTCGTGGAACCAGAGCCCGATACCCGACTCCCCTGTAAGGACGTGCCTCTTCACTTTTCCAGTGTTCCTATCAAATTCGTCGAGCGTCTGGCTGGTGCCGACCCAAAACCGGCCTGCTCTGTCCTCACCGGTGGATTTGATGTCGTTATCCCCGAGGCTGTAAGGGTCGCCCGGGTCGTGGTAAAAGTGCTTGGTCTTACCCGTGACGGGATCCAGTCGGAATAGTCCCTTGCGAGTGGACAGCCATAACATGCCCGACGAGTCCTGGCTGATCTGGTTGACGGTCGTCGTTAAGCCACTTGAATCCGGGACATCGAAATGATAATGACTGAATTTTTCCGTAAGCGGGTCAAAGCGTTCGAGAAACTGGTCTGTTCCGACCCAAATCGTGCCGGCGCGGTCCTTAAACAGCGAATAGATGTAAACCCCACTGAGGCTTTCCTGGCGTTCCGGATCATGTTTGAAGACTTTGAAATTGTAACCGTCATAGCGATTCAAGCCGTTCCATGTCCCGAACCAAATAAACCCCTGGTCGTCCTGAACGATATCCGAAACCCTAACTTGAGAGAGGCCTTGGGAGTTGGATATCCGTGCAAAGCGGATATCCTTACCCTCGACGACGGGAAGCCTGATGGTTTCAGTGTCTACCGGAGAATCGAGCGAGGATGTGTCAGCACTGTCGCCCGCTCTGGCCAAGGCTAAGGCGCAGACCGGGACTAAAAGCAGAACGGCCAAGGCCAGTTCGAGCGCAGGGCAGCGTCCTGAACTCAGGCTCATCTCCCGCCCCCGCGGTGCTCCCGCGATGCCTTTGGACTCCTCATCCGACAGCCTACATCCTATCCGGATCAAGAGCGCTACTCCCGACATGGAACTCCCAGATAACTCCGGATCTTATGTATCTGCTGTCTTTACGTCCAAATTGTACACGGGACAGAATCTTCAATGGCGGTAGCGAATGACAAGGTCCTTTATCGCAACTTATCCAGCATCGCGCATCATGTCTGTCCCTGCCGAAAATGCTATCCGTCGCGAATGTCTTTAAAATCAGCGACCACCAGTGCAACCCGCGCTAACCCGGCAACAGGATGCAATGTTATATGCCCTGTTGCTGGAGAAATAACAATTCGCCAGCCACGGCTTCGATAATCACATAAGACGGCGAAGCATCGATGAACTCCGCATAGCATTCCAGCTGAGTCTTTACCGATTCTTCGACACGGGCTTGAACGGTGACGGCCTTTGGTTGTTTTGGTGGTGATCTCAAAAGTGACAACTGGTTGCTCCTCGTGTTCATACAAGATGGCAGACATTCTCTCGGCAGCCTATTAATTATTTTGGGATGCCGCACTGAATCTGTGCCCCTGCTCAAGAGTGCCGTCACAATTCTTGAAAGCCGCTTGACGCCCGCTCACCCACAATTGGCTGTCGCCCGCGAAAATCTTCGGAAGGCCCTGTCCTGAGGTTTGAGCGCTGGGATAGTCATCACATGACGACGGGTTTTCAAATTCTGGCAAGTGTGCCCAATTTTTTTGCGACATTTTAGGGGGGCACCTCAAAGGTTGGGAACAACTTCGCTTGACCGCTCTTGAACCATCGGTTGGCCGGGAATGTTGTGCCTTGAAGCATAAATTGGCAGTGACTGCCACTTTATGCTTCCTAAATCGTTCAACATTGCTCTGGTCGCGCGCCGTGAAGTGTCCTGAACTGTAAGAAGCAGAGGATAACGTGCTTGACGTCACGATCATTCCTCGCCGGACGGCGATTTCTGACTGCACTTTCTGCCATCTTATGCTTCCATTTTGCACTTACTGCCAACTTATCCTTCAAAACATTGCACAGACGTCGGCACACGACGATTGATTTCAAAGGGCTTCTGGACGGTCGACTGCCATTTTATGCTTCAATTCACTGCCAATTATCCTTCAAGGCACAAATGTGGATTGTTAGCGGCCGTTGGATCAAGGGTGGCTGTTCACTGAGCCGGGGGCCTGGTGTTTCTGATTTCGGGAGCCGGGTGACGTGGTCGGGCTATGGTCCCACGGTCACGGGATGCTTCCGATTCTGCTCTTCCGGCCACGCGATGGTTCAGACCTCCGAGCGGGCATTTAATTAGACTTCGGATTTACAAGACTTACAGGCGCCGAAACGGCAAACGATGCTTCCGAAATGTCCAAGCGATGGTTCAAGCCACACGTTCCGTCCGTAAGCGGTGTTTTTGTCGGTCATTTTGGACAATTAGGCGAAGAGCCCATACTTAATCGCCTCGTAGCGCCTCGATCGGATTTAACGATGCGGCTCTGCGCGATGGTAGGCAACTAGCGGCCAATGCGGCCACTAGAATAACCGCACCTGAAACGCCATAAGTTAGTGGATCGCCCGGCGAAACTCCAAAAAGTAGGGACGCCATCCAGTGGGAGACCCCTCGCGCTGAAACCAATCCAACCGCACCACCAAGGCATGTAAGTATTAGGCCCTGCCGCAAAAAAAGAGCTTTGATCGTTCGGGGCTCGGCACCCACTGCGATACGGATGCTTATCTCTTTGCGACGCTGCACAACAGCATAAGCAAGAACACCGTAGACGCCGATGATCGAAAGCGTAGCGGCCATTGCTGCGGCGATTCCAAGCAGAACAAGCGCAAACGACCGGCGTTCCATCGCGAGTCTATTAAGGTCGCTTAGAGTTCGAACATTCGCCAAGGGCAAGCTGGAGTCCACGCCGTGGATCTTCATTGTGATTTCTTTCAGCAGGCCTTCCGTGCCGGCACGACTGCTCCGCAACGCGAAGGTGACGCTGCGGCGAACACCCGGAAAGTAGACCAGCGCAGGGGGCGGTTCATCGACACCATCGTCATAGACGTTTTCCACAACGCCCACTATGATGCTCCACGGGCCGTCTGTGCCGATTCGGATGCGTTTGCCGAGCGCGTCCGGTGGGTCGCCCCAATTTTCGCGAGCCATGTTCTCCGACACGATCGCCACTCGTCGCTGACTGACCAGATCGCTCCATGCGAAATCCCGGCCAGCGATCAGCCGCGTCCCGAGCGCGGCAAAGACGCCTGGGGAAACATACTTGATAGTTCGGTTCAGGGGGATTCTGCCAACTGGGGTCTTACCCTCAATAGAGACGGGGTTGCCGTTATGGTATTCCAGTTCGAGCGGCAAAGCCGTGGCGAACCCCGCCGCCGTAACTCCGGGAATAGCGGCAACTTCGTGGAGAATATCTGCTTGCATTTGGGCCACTCGCTCCGGCTCTCGTATCTGAGCTTCGGGAATAAGCAGCCGGATGGTCTGAATCTGCTCGGGGTGAGTGAAGCCTGGTTTTACGGCGCTCAACGCGATGAAGCTGCGAACCAGCAACCCTGCCCCGACTAACAACACCAGGGCAAGCGCCACTTGCGCCACAACAAATGCATTTTGTGCGTGCAACTGCTCAGCACTCGGGGTGACGCCTCGCGCGTTTTGTAGCCTGCTGCTCAGGCCTGATTTCAGGACCGCTATGAATCCAAACAACATGCCCGATAGCAAGGAGCAGGCCAGCGCGAACAAGATACTCGTTGAGTCGATGGAAATCTCTCTCACTCTAGGTAAAGCTGTCGGTCCATGGGCTACCAGCACCCGAAGCGCCGCACACGCGAGACCCAAACCGGCAGCGCCGCCAAGTGTAGCCAAGGCGAGACTCTCTACGATTAGTTGACGAGCGATTTGCCTCCGACCAGCACCAAGCGCCGTCCGAATCGCAAACTCCTCGCGCCGGGCTTGCGCCCTCACCAGCACCAGATTTGCCACGTTCGCGCAGACCAGCAACAACACGATTACCAGCGCTCCCATCAGAATCTTGAGAACGCCGCCCACGTCTCCGACAACATCCTGCTTCAGCGGATGGATGTTGGGTTGGACTCGCAGCTCCTCAAGTGCTTGCCGCCATAGAGTGCTCCCCGCTCCCAGAATACTCAGTACGCGCGTTATGTCTCGATTGGCTTGTGCAAGGCTAACACCGGGCTTAAGCCTGGCGACGCCGGCATAATCGGCGTCTTCGGATCCTGGAGCGCCGCTGACTACGCTTTGGGCCAGGAACACATCAGGGTCAAGGTTGAAGAATTCAAAGCTTCGAGGCATCACTCCAACCACTTGATAAGGGACGAAATCGATGAGGACCAACTGACCCAGTACGCGCCTGTCACCGCCGAACCTTCGCAGCCAATATTTGTGGGAAAGGATCACAGCTTTCTGCGCACCGGGCATCTCATCTGCGTTGGAGAACCAGCGGCCCAAATAGGGCTGCACGCCGAGCGCACAGAGCACTCCGTGAGTCATGGCTACGGTCGCAACCTGTTCGGGGTCGCCGGCACCGGTAACCGCTGCCGCGCCAGCCGTCCAAACGCCGAAGTCGGTAAAGCTTCGTGCATGCTCCCAATAGGCGGCGTACATCTCGAGCGATAGGGGCCAGTCGGTTATGACCTGGCCTGAAAAAACTGCGGAGTTAGAAACACCTACCAGCTTCTCCGACTCAGCATAGGGAAGGGGGCGAATAAGCACGGCATTGACAACACCGAAGATCGCAGTATTTGCGCCGATTCCCAGGGCGAGCGAAAGCAGCGCGGGCACGCTAAAACTTCGTTTGATCCAAATCATCCGCAGCGCGTACCGTACATCGCGCGTGAAATTGTCAATCACGTTTACCGGTCTCGTGTCGCGACACTCTTCTTTGGTTTTCTCCATCGGACCAAACCGGCGGCGCGCCATTATGCGAGCTTCGGATTCGCTCATACCGGAAGCCACTGCCTCCTTGATGAGTTGTTCCAAATGAATTTCGATCTCGAGTTGCAGATCGGCATCTGCCCGAGATCGCTCGAATATTGAACGAAGGCGGTGCATGAACACGCGATAGACTCGCATAAGCATTGTTCCTAAGCGGTTTCGATTAAGAGTTGGACAGCGGAGGAGAGTCTGTTCCAGCTATCAAGTTCGCGGTTGAGTTGTTTCCTACCCGCACGCGTCAATGAATAAACCTTGGCACGGCGCCCAAGATCAGAGTCTTTCCACTCGGCGCGAAGCCAGCCTGGTCGTTCGAGTCGATGTAGTGCAGGGTATAAGGAACCCTGGCCGACCGTGAGGACCTCGCCGGAAAGCACTTGAATGCGCTTGGCAACCGCCCGGCCATGAAGCGGCCCCGTCGCAATAGTCTTGAGGATCAGGAGATCTAGTGTTCCCTGCAGCAGGTCTGAAGGCTTAGGCGTGCTGATACTACGACTATCGACAATATGTCACCTCGATCATCGACAATGCCACAGATCCAGGGGAGGCTATCGAGGACTGGCGTGAGCGTCAAGCGTTTCATGAATATTCCTCGGCAGGAGGACATCGCCATCAACATCTGGTTGGACACCTGACGGGTGGTCTTCTGGTGTTCACCTTTGGTCTCATGGATACCAGCTTTATAGTACTATGTATTTCGTACTTCAAGGACAAACAAAAATTTGTCCAGCTTATTTCGCGTTTGTAACCGGGCAGAAGATAGGCAGATGGGGCCGATGATCCGCGCTTCGCAACTGTGGTCAGCTGCACGGGCACTCGGGCGTAATCCGCGCTTTACGTTCACGGTTCTAGTCATCCTGTCGCTGGGAATCGGGACGGTATCCGCTCTCTTCTCCGTCGTGGATAAGGTGCTGCTGGAACCACTGCCCTATCCTCAGCCCGATCGGCTTGTGCAGATAATCACCTCCACAAGAATCGGCAACCAAAGTTTGGTGTCGATTCCGAAGTACGTCTTCTGGCGTAGTGTGAACGCATCATCTTTTGAGTCGATGGCCGCTTCTGATGTTAACGTCCCAGAGCTGAATTTCGAGGAAGGTGCTTATCGCAGCACGCTGAAAGCTACTCGCGTATCGGCAGATTATTTCCACGTCTTCGGCGCCGAGATGATGTTGGGGCGCGCCTTTTCCGCGCGAGAGGATACTCCCGGCGGCCCGAATGTAATTGTGATCAGCAACGAGTTGTGGCAGCGGTACTTTCGTTCCAAGGCAAGCCCCGTCGGAGGTCGCATACTCCTCAACGCAATCTCATATATGGTGGTTGGGGTGCTCGCGGGTGATGCGCACTTCGAGTCATCCGCCGACGTCTGGTTTCCCCTCCGCGCTGATCCGGATTCCGTCGATTTCATCCCGAGGGTCCGTGTCGTTGCCCGAATGCGAAACGGGCTCTCCGTCGACCAGGCTCAAAATGTTTTCAGCGACGCGATTGATTGGTCGGGCAGGAAACCTGCAAAAGCAGATTTGGAAGATGCGTTCACCTCAGGATTCTCGGAGGTCATTCCGCTAAGAGACGCCGTCGTGGGTGACGTGCGGCCCTCTCTTTACATCCTCATGGGCGCCGCCGCATTTATGTTGGCCATCTGCAGCCTCAACGTCGCGACCTTATTCCTGGCGCGTTCTGGCCGACGCTCGCGCGAGATTGCCATCCGGCTCGCACTGGGCGCGTCGCGCAAGCAGGTTGCCCTGGAACTTCTGACGGAGAGCCTACTGCTTTCGTTGGGCATTGCTTTTGGCGCCCTACTTCTTGGCTATGTGGGCGTTCACGCAGTGCTCGCTATGAGTCCGGACGAATTGTTCCGGCTAGGCGCGAACGGTTCTTCGATAGCACTGGACTGGACGGTATTCGTTTTTACGCTTTTGGTCTCGCTTGTGATCGGAATTCTCTGTGCGTTAGTCCCAGCCCTGAAGGCGTCCCAGACCAACATCAATGTGCTCGCGAATGACAGCGCCTCCAGATCCGGGATGACCCTCGGGCGCAATCGTTGGCGCGCGGCACTGGTGATCGTCGAGATGTCGTTGTCTCTTGTGTTGCTGCTCGGAGCGGGACTGTTGATGCGCACTTTTGTGGCGAAGAGGGCAATCAACCGTGGTTTTGACGAGCGAAACGTTGTTACGCTGAATATGTCGCTTAACAACCCGCGTTTCGACAGAACAGCCGAAGTTGCGGACTTGGTCCGCTACACTGAGGGACAGATTAAGGCGATTCCAGGCGTGAATGCTGTTGCCACCACCAATGCCCTTCCCTTGCTGGCCGGCCTCCAGATGCCGTTTACGATCCTTGAGCACGACCAGATTTATGGACGCTTCAACGGCACGGCTACCTGGCGAAGTGTTTCACCGGAGTATTTCACAGTATTTCACATCAGGCTGATGCGCGGCCGGATGTTTACCGATGAAGACAACGAAAATTCGGCGCTAGTAGTTCTGATAAACCATGCGATGATGCACAAATACTGGATCCAAATAAACGCCAATCCGATTGGCGACTTTGTCCAGATCGGCAGGGGCTGGGCAAAGGATCCGCCGCGACAGATCGTGGGGGTGGTTGTCGACGTCAACGATGCGGGCCTCGACCGGGACCCGGCGATGTACATCCCCGTGGCTCAGGTTTCAGACTGGATGAACACTCGCAACAATCAGCTCTTACCCCTTATATGGACGATTCGCACGGATGAAGCACAGAGCTCGCTCGTACCTAGGCTGCAACAGGTGCTTGTCAGCTTTAGCGGGGGACAACCTGTGGCACCGCCGATCACCATGCGTCAGGCACTCGCCGCTTCTTCCGCGCGTTACGAGTTTTACCTGACGGTCTTGGCGATCTTCGGCGCTATTGCGCTGGTTCTCACCGCTTCGGGCCTTTACGGTCTCATGACATATTCGGTTCAAAGCCGTCGAAAGGAATTGGCTATTCGGACGGCCTTTGGAGCCACTCCCCTTGAGCTGCAAGGGATGGTCGTCAGGCAAGCGTTGCGATTGACGGCCTATGGAGTCTTAGCCGGAATTCCGTTGGGTGTTGCGCTGACCAGCATAACCGTCAGTTCAATCTTCGGAGTTCAGACCTGGGATCCACTGATGCTTGCAATCGTGACTTTATTGCTTTGCATGGTTTCTCTGTTCGCCGCCTATGTACCCGCGGTGCGAGCAAGCCAAGTCGACCCAGTCGCGGCGCTACGGCTTGAGGCTTAATTACGCGAACTAGCTCGTGTTTGATTCCGTTTTGTGACACCTGGGGACATGGCCCATTAACTGGCTAATCGGAAACAGTCTTAGGCCCCTATCTATATAGAACGCTAAGAATTTGAAAACTGGGGTGTTACAGTAGCAGCCGTTGTGATCGCTGATTACCTGTGATTGTAGCTTCTCGATTTCGATGGTGGACAAACCAGTTTGTCCGCAAGCCAAGGGCGACCGCGAGGGATCCGCGTAGCGGTCATGACCGTTGACGGCGGTGAAAGCGGCGGGAACTCTGCTCCTCCGCCGATTATTCCCGTTGAGTTGCTCCTGTCCTTCGGCGGTTAGGCTTGACCTAGCGCTGGATTAAGCGCTGGATTATGTCCTGCGGTCGGATGGGCCTTACTGGACTACAATTGCGTGCGGATGTGTCCCAAAAGATGAGCTTTGCTGCTCAATTGGAGATACGAATTCGATTACGCCAGAGTTGAGGCGGATCGAACGGGCGCGTGGATTTCTCGACGCAGCCAGGCTTTCCGAGGACTGGATCGCCGGATGCAAAAGCGCGCCCTTGTGCTTGAGGCGCACTATACGACGCATATCGAGGGCACTCAGCTTACGCTTGAAAAATCGGAGCGCATTCTCGCAGGCTCAAGTTTCAATCCTTCAGTTCCCGCGTAGAAAGGACCGTTGCTATGAAAAAGTTCTTCCAGTTTCTCTTGTGTCTCGCTTTGGCGGCAACGTCGCTCGGAGCGCAGACAAGTGGTAAGAAAATTTCCGCCGTCGAGCTGCCGCCGCTGATTGACCGCGAGCTGATCTTCGGCAATCCGGAAATCGTCAACGCAGTCCTGTCCCCTGATGGAAAGTACCTGGCATTTCAGAAGCCATGGCATGATACGCGTAACATCTACGTCAAGGGCGTGGATGAGCCATTCAACGCAGCGAGATTGCTTACGACGGAAACCAAACGCCCCGTCCCTGGCTATTTCTGGACGCGCAACAGCGAATACATTCTTTACGTCAAGGACAACGACGGCGACGAAAATTTCAACATCTATGGTGTTGACCCCGCAGCGAAGCCCGCGGCCGGCGCCGAAGCCCCGCCCTCACGCGACCTGACAGGCTTAAAAGGCGTGCGCGTGGCAATTTATGACCTTCCCAAGAGCGACCCCGGTGTGATTTACATCGGACTGAACGATCGCGACAAAGCCTGGCATGACCTCTACAAATTGAAACTGTCCACAGGCGAGAAGACGCTACTGCGCAAGAACACAGAGCGTATCGCCGCCTGGACGTTTGACTTGCAGGGCAACCTGCGCATGGCCAGCCGTTCTGCCGAAAATGGCGACACGGAAATCCTTCGCGTGGATGCCGACAAATTCACCAAGGTTTACTCCTGCAATGTGTTTGAACAGTGCGACATTGTCCGTTTCCAGAAGGATGGCAAACGCGCCTACCTGGTGACAAACAGAGGCGCCGACCTGGACTTGACCGCGCTGGAGTTATTCGATCCGGAAACCGGCAAGACGGAGCTTGTAGAATCGGATCCGCTGAAAAGGGTTGATTTTGGAACAGCGGTTTTCTCCGAAGCCACGGATGAACTGACGAACACTAATTATGAAGACGACCGTGTACGCCGCTATTTCCGCGACAAGCGCTTTGAGGCCGATTTCAAATGGCTCGGGAAAAACTTACCCGGCCAGGACGTGCGCCGCGTCTCAGTTACCAACGATGAACACCTATGGCTGATACTTGCAAATAGCGACACCGAACCGGGCGAGAGCTACCTGTTCGACCGCACGAACCACAGCCTTTCGCTTCAATTCAAGGTTCGCGAAAACCTTCCCCGCGGGTCCCTGGCAGAAATGAAGCCGGTTAGCTACAAGTCTTCTGATGGGTTGTTGATCCCAGCCTATCTCACTTTGCCCAAAGGTATCCCGGCAAAGAACCTGCCCGCGATCATCTTTCCTCACGGTGGACCCTGGGGGCGGGACGTGTGGGGTTACAACGCGTACGCTCAGTTCCTCGCCAACCGCGGCTACGCCGTCTTGAGTATGAACTTCCGCGGCTCGGCCGGATACGGCAAGAAATTTATCGATGCCGGCAACAACGAATGGGGACGCAAGATGCAGGATGACGTAACCTGGGGCGCAGAGTACTTGATAGCCGAGGGCATCGCCGACCCCAAACGGGTGGGCATCTTTGGCGGCTCCTATGGCGGCTACGCGACCCTGGCGGGAGTGGCCTTCACACCTGACGTTTACGCGGCCGCGGTGGACCTGTTTGGCCCGTCGAACCTGATCACTTTGCTAAATTCGATTCCACCTTACTGGGAAGCCGGACGCCAGATGTTCTACCGGCGCATGGGCGATCCGACCACGCCGGAAGGTAAGGCCCTCTTGGTCGAGCGCTCGCCATTGACTTCGGCCGCCAAGATCAAGACGCCGCTGATGATCGCGCAGGGCGCCAACGACCCGCGAGTCAACCACGCCGAGTCCGAGCAGATCGTCATCGCGCTGCGTGACCGCGGCTTTCCCGTGGAGTACCTGCTGATTCCCGACGAAGGCCACGGCTTCGCGCGTCCCGTGAACAACATGGCTTCCCTCATGGCTGCGGAGAATTTCCTCGCCAAATACCTGGGCGGGCGTCACCAAGAAGGCGGGACACCGGCAGTGGTGGCCCGTTTGAAGGAGGTCACGGTCGATCCCAAGACCGTGGTTCTGCCTAAGTAGGTGGATCCTGTTTGGCCCCGGGGAGTTCATCCCCCTGTTGCTCGGCGACTCTTGCAAGGATATTTCGGGGTGCTACTGGTTCGGGGCTTGTCCGTAGGCGTCTATCGTTCTCCTGCCGCATCCACTGCTTCGGCTACTGGAGACTCGCAGAGCATTGCCCACAAACCGGCCGCCAGTCAGGTAAATCTCAGAGAATGAGGCACTTCTCGATAGCGGATTTGGCGCGCACAAATCTTATCTTTTTGGGCGGGCTGCGAACAGCCCTGCGAGCGGTATCTTTGTTCGCGCATGTTTCAGTTCGATTTCGCGCCGAGAACCTCTCAGGTCGTGCATGGGGGCGACCTGGAGGGAATCCACGTCAGCCTTAGGACTTCCTAAGCTATCTCTCGATTTGAAGTCAACCGACTTGCCGCAGAACGCGCTGGCCTGAAGATCAGCTCTAGGCTCCTTAGCATTGCGAGAACCGTGCATGAACAGGATCAGACAAAATCAGAAAAGTAAGAAATGACGCCTGCGGCTTCTCAATCTATTCGCCAATCCGGCAATGAGAGCCATTTTCCGGCAACGCGACTCTCCATAAACTTGTTGATAAGCGTGCGTCGTAGATAGACATGCAGTCTAACCAAAGTGAGGTGGCCACAAACTCTCGTGTCATCAAGCGACGCTCTGCCTGGCCGCCTATTCTTGGGGCCATGACTCTTGTTCTTATCCTTGCTGCGATATTGATTCCCGGCCAAATTGTCAGCCGCGTGGCGCGGGATGAAACTAGCGCGATGGAAAGTCTCCGTGCGCTCACGGACCGCGAACTCCAGTATGCAGCAGCGCATCCGTCAAACCGATACACTTGCGAATTTGCGCTGTTGAAAACGGATGCGCCTTCGAACGGAGGGTAAATCCACGAATCGATTTCTATTTTCTGATTCATTTGACGGTTACAAATTCTTACTTACCGGATGCGAGATCGACCCGAAGGGACTGGCCGGTCGGTTTTCGGCATTTCGGTTTAATTAGCGAATCCAAACCGCGGAACATCTGCATAACTGATAACGTTGTAGCCGGAGAAGTAGAGTTTGCGATCGAAGCTCTCGGAAAGATGCCCGATCTTTCGGCTTATTGAGGATTTGTCATGAGTCCTGCGGTAGAATCGGAGCATTTATGCTAGAAGGAGGTGTCTCGGTGGCTCGAAAAGAGAGACTTTCTTATACGCTCTGTGGTTTGTTCCTGACTGCGGCGGTTCTTATTTGCGGCCCGTTGACTTTCTCGCTGGGAACGTCAAAGGGGGCTCCCGTTCAGAATCTGAAGCTTGCGGAACAAGCGCCAGCCGCGGAACAGTTGACGCCTTACCAGAAATCGCAGTTGGAGCGGACCTTCAATGACTGGCCTTTCCTGGCGAAGTACAGAGAGGCCAATAAGTTGATGCCGCCAGTGTTACCAAGCGAAACGCGAGTTGTGTTCATGGGAGATTCCATCACCGAAGGCTGGGGGGAGAAAACAACCTCAACGACTCCCGATCGCGGTGAGTTTTTCCCGGGAAAGCCGTATGTCAATCGCGGTATCTCCGGGCAAACTACGCCGCAAATGCTGGTCCGTTTTCGTCAGGACGTCGTCCTTTTGAAACCGAAGGTGGTGGTCTTGCTGGCAGGTACAAATGACATCGCCGAGAACACCGGGAAGGAAACTTTGGCGGAGATCGGGAACAACATCACATCCATGAGCGAGCTTGCCCGGGCAAATGGGATTCGTGTTGTATTGTGCTCAGTATTGCCGGCAAGCGATTTTCATTGGCACAGGGGGCTAGAACCTGCCCCCAAGATTAGAGAGCTAAACGCATGGATCAAAGAGTACGCCGCGAAAAACGGTTTCATATTTGTGGACTACTACTCAAGTATGGCCAACAACGAAGGTGGCCTCAAAGCCGAGTTGAGTCCGGACGGCGTGCACCCCAACAAAGCGGGATACGACCTCATGGCGCCCCTTGCGGAGACGGGGATCGCGGAAGCCTTAAAAAAGCGACTTCCTTGAAGCCCCAGGTCCTCATTTTGCCTTTTATCGATTTGTCGTTGCATCCGTTCTGGCGATCTTGTGAGAGCGTATATTTTTTTGAACGCTCGCCGGATATTGTCCTGATTCGCCGATATCCCGGCCAAGGAAATGGCTCGACGAACCGGCCTTGGCGCTGGTAACTGACGCAGAAAAGCAGGCCTGGAGACTGTTCCGGAGCGCCGACGCGAACCCCTGTTGGCGATCGGTTTTGCCGGTATTGTGATCGGGAGGGAATCATGATGCGTCACGCGAGCCCGGCAAAACCTTTAGGCGCGTTGGCGCAGTCGTCGACAACCTTATTTTGCCGGCTCCACGACCTGCACGTGATGATGCTCCAGCAAATCTCCCGTCGCGTGATCCACCTGCGTAACGGCCAGTTGAAAATTCACCTGAGATTGAATCAGGCTCAGCTCCGCTAGAGCGAGTTGGGTTTGCGCGTCCAGGACGAAGAAGATTTGCTCCGTACCCAATTCGTACTTCCGTTCGTCGGCGTGAAGTGTTTCTCTGGCAAGATCCACCGCTACTTTGGCCGCTTCCATCCCCAGCTTGGCTGCCTCCAGTGAGTGCACCGCAGTCGTCACTTCGAGCGTGATGCTCTGATTTGTTTCTCTTTCCTGATATTGGTCATGGCGGCGGCTCACCAGCGAATCGGCCAGATTCGCCTCCGCATTGTGATTTCTTACCGGTAGCGTCAACGAAAGACTCGCGCCGTAGGCCGGAAAGGCAAAACGAAAAGACTGGCTCAGAGTGGTGCCAAGTCCAGTATTCCCAACGGCAGGGTCGTTCCCGGCCAGTCCGTTGCCAGAATAGAAGCCAGAGAGTTCCAGGTCCGGCTTGAGGCCATTATGCGCAAGCCGAATGCTCAATTCATCGACGGCAATCTGTTGGTGCACCGCTTCCAGCTCCGGCCTATTGGCAATGGCGCGCGCGAGAGCGGTAGGAATATCCACGTTGGGTAAGGCACCCACCGGCTCGGGTCTGTCGGTCATTTCCAGGTCCAGCACGCGAGTTGCGGGGTCAAGGTCCGCGCCGATACCCTGGCGAAACTGATCTTCGGCCTGCTTCACCGCGTATTCTGCCTGAATCACTCCAACACGCCGCGACGCAACTTGCGATTCGGATCGATAAATGTCCAAAGGGGGCAAAGCCCCCAGGCTCAGCGCCTTTTTGTCGTGGTCGTAGCTTTTCTGCGCCTCATCTAGCGATTTTTGCTGCACCGAAAGATTTTCACGCGCCAGTACAACATTCCAGTAGTTGCTAACGATTTGGAGAATGACGCCGTTCACCTCTCCAAGAAACGACGCGCGAGCCTGTTTCAAGTTTCGCTGCGCGATCAAAATCGGCGCCCGGTTCGGAAAGAGTCCGCGGTTTCGCAACAGTGGCTGCGTAACGGTGAACTGGAGTGTTGTTGAAATAGACGGATTCAGAAAATTGAACGAGCTGTTGGTTGAGCTCTTGTCCCCGATGAACAAACCCTGGAAATTCGTGCCCGTTTGAAAGGTTTGCGCATAGCCAATCTGCGTCTGCTGTGTCAACTCATTGAGAATGGATGCTCCTTGCAGTTGTGTCGACGTCGGCGACTTGGCGCGCTGATCGCTGAAACTCGATGTCAGCAGCGGATCGAACGGCGCATAGACGCGCCGAAGATTATTCTCCGCCGTTTCAATCTGGTAATGGTCCAGATGTATGTCCGTGTTGTTGGAAAGAGCCAGGCGGATGCTGTCATCCAAAGAAAGCACAAGTTTCCCGTTGGCCACATGGCCTGCTAAGTCCTGAGGCGCAAGAAGTGGCACAGCCGGCTTTTGCCTGCCGCCGATCCCCAGCACTCTCTCAAGTGTTGAAGCGTTCTGCGCCCACGAAGAAACTCCGCACAACGCCAGCAAGAGAATTGCAACCACGAACAAGCGCACCACTTTCATCGATCACCCCCAGCAGAATTGTTTTTGATCGTGAACCCCGACTATTCGTACCGAATGGCCTCGACAGGGTCGAGCCGCGCTGCCTTCACCGCCGGATAAATCCCGAAAATTAACCCCACCGAAATGGAAACTACGAAAGCCAGAACGATGGAGCTGATCGTAACCACGGTGGACCACCCTGCAAGCCACGCTATCAATTGCGACATCGCGAACCCGAGAACCACGCCGAGCAGACCACCCGCGAAGGAAATGAGCGTCGCTTCTATCACAAATTGCCGGATGATGTCCCAGCGCCTCGCGCCAATCGCCCGGCGAACGCCAATTTCTCGTGTGCGCTCCAATATGGCGGCCAGCATAATGTTCATGATTCCGATTCCGCCCACCAGAAGTGAAATGGACGCAATAGCCACCATCACGGTGTTGAAGAGTTGCTCTGTTCGTTTCTGTTGCGCCAGCAGCTCGGCCGGCACGATAACGCTGAAGTCGCCCGCATCGTGATGCGAAGAATTAAGAATTCCGCGCACCACTTCCGCATCCGTCACGCTCGTGTCCACCGATGCCAGATGCAAATAAAGGCCGTCGATCTCGTCCTTTAGCCAGCTTTGCGAGTCCTCCAGACGATACAGCACCGAATTTAACGGCGCATACACCAGGTTGTTCATGTCTTCGGTGCGAACGCCGGACACGTCGGATTCGGGAGCGAGCTGCGGCCCGGCGATCCCAATCACATGGCACCACATTTCGTTGAGCTTGATGTACTCTCCGACCGCCTGAGACGCACCAAACAAACTGTCTTTCGCCGCCGCACCCAAAACGCACACCGGCGCGGAAGCCGCATTATCGGAAGCGTCGAAGAACCGCCCTTCCGTCACGCGCAGATGGCCGATTTCCAAATAACTTGGCTCCACTCCGTAAACCACGGGGGTGTCTTGCTGAGGCTTCGGAAGAATCTTCGTCGGCGTAAACCGCTTGCGTGGAGTAGCCTCCTGGATGCTTGGCATATTCTGGCGAATAATCTGATAGTCGCTGAGCGTCAGACCCGGCGAATTTTTCCTGACTTTCTGCAGTTCCTGGCCGTTGCGCGCTTCTTTGGCTTCCACAATCAGGTTGCGTACGCCCAGCTGCTCGATGAACGCCATCACCTTCTGCTGCGCTCCCGCGCCGATCGAGAGCATCGCCACCACCGCCGCCACGCCAAAAATCATGCCCAGCATGGTCAGCAAGGAGCGCAGTTTATGGCTGGCCAGATTCTCAAAACCAAACACGAGATCTGGCAGCCATTGTTCCAGGGATCTCGGCTGAGCCATCGAACCAGGTTTCATCGCCGCCCCATTTGCTTCAATTGGAACTTGCACCCAGGCTAGGAGTTGCGCTGCCGCTTTCCTTGGGCTTTCCGGACCGCTTCTTGTCCGGATTCACCAACGCCACAACCGTTCCGACCGGGATGCCTTCGAGAATCGCTCGGCCTTCGCTCAGCGCCCGCACTTTCACCTCTTGCATCTCGAATCCCCGCCCACGCTCACAATACACAATCTTCTTCCCGTCGTGCTCGAACACCGCTTCCGCGGGAAGCGACACGGCCTTCGTAAGGCGATCGCCAAGAATGCTCAATTGTGCCTCGAAGCCCGGCCGCAACCGCGGATCCACGCGGTCGATTTGGATGGCCACGTCGAATTTGTGCTTGGCATTGTCGTCCCAGAATTCGCGAGCCGTGGCTCCTCCAACCGTTCGCACTTTCCCGCTGAACGACTCACCCGGAAGCGCATCCACCTTTATATCCACGGACTGTCCCGTCTTGACATTCGTGCGATCGGTCTCGCCGACCTGCGCTGAAATCTCCAGGCGCGAGCTGTCGATCACTTCGGCGATCGAGCTGCCGGGGTTTACCTGGTCCCCAACGTGGTAATCCGGCAGCGTCATCCCATCCATGAAGAATCCTCCGGTGGAATCGCGGTTGCCGTGGATGACCATGAGCCCATCGATCGGAGAGGTTATCTTCATGTTCTTTATGTTTAACTCCGCCCGGTCCATCGCCAACTGCGCCTTGTGATGCTTCTCTTGGCTGATCGCCAGTGCCGCGTCGTTGGACGCTCCGTGCGATCGGATGTCCTGTTCAAGCTGCGTCAAAGCGCGCTTGGCCTCGTCCAGACCCAGAATGTTTTTCTGACCATCGATCGGGCTCAATATTTCGTTTTTGCTTACCTCAAGTTCCGCTTTGCGAACCGCATATTTCGCTTTCAAGAGCGCCGTCTGGTCTTCCGCCGTCTGGACCGCCGCATCTGCTTTGGCTTTGACAATCTCCTGGTCTGCTTGCTCGAGGTCGCTGCGGTTTTGCGCCAGGTTGTATTCTTGCTGGCTTGGGTCAAACTCCAGCACCACGTCCCCCGTGTGTACCTGCGCTCCGGCGGCAGCCAACTGAATGATCTGCAATGTTCCCCCGGCAATCGGCGGCGCCGAAATGACTCTGGATTGTTCGGTATGCAGTGCGCCCTTGGTGAACACTTTCAGTTGCAGATCAACTTCCTTCACCGTAGCTGTCGGAATTCCCGTATCGCTGGCAATCACCGTGGTCTGACGGCACGCAATTCCGCTCCCTCCCGCCGCCAGCGCCACTAGAAATGCCGCCGCACTCGTTCTTCCCCTGCGCAACATGGAGTTCCTACTTGGCAAGTGTGGGATCCTTCAGTGCCAGCCGCTCGCCGGGTTGCAACCCCTTGGCGATCAAGGCTTCATCGCCGCTCTGCCGGGATACCTCGACGGGAGTTTCTTCGAATTTTGATCCCCGACGCACGTACGCAACGGTGCGCCCGGCCTTCCTGAAAAGCGCATTCGTTGGAATAACAATTCCATCGGGAACACGATCCACCGCAATGCGAACAGTTGCTCCCATTCCGGGCGTGAGCCGCGCATCGCTCCCTGCCAAGCCCACATCCACGGCAAAATTTCGCGGCACCGGCCATCCCGCGCCGAAATCCAGGCTGGCCGTTGGGCTGATTGTGTCGACATGCCCGTCGAAATTCCGGTCCGGAAGCGCATCCAGCCGCACGCTGGCCGTCTGACCCAGTTTCAGCTGTCCTCTTTCCGCCTCCTCCACGCGGGCCGAGATCTTGAGCGCCGAACCATCGGGAAGCTCCGCGATAGCCGCGCCGGGCCACGCCCGGTCGCCCGGTTTGAACGTAGTAGGGCTGCCTTGTGGCTGCCAGTGATTCTGCAGCGCCACAACGCCGTCGAGCGGAGCTCGCAAGGTCAGCGAATCCAGAGCGCGTTGGTCCAGTTCCACTTGGAAAGCAGCCTGGTCATGTTTCTGCTGTTTGCTGGCCAGATCGGAAGTCGCCGCCGCGCGATCCGCTTTTAGTTTGGCTTCGGTCTCCTTTTGTTTCTGTTCCGCATCTGCAAGTTTCAGTTTGGCCTGCTCGCCTTCAATGACCGAAAGGATTTCCTGCTTACTGGCATCCATCCGCGCTTTCTCGGCGTCATACTTCGCCGTCATCTCGTCGGTCACATCCTGCTCTTCTTTTAATCGCGACGCCGCGCGCGACTGCTGAATCTCCGCTTCCGCGGACTTCACCGCGGACTGATCTTCGGCCAGCTTCTGCTTCACCGTAGTCGCGTCAAACTCCACCAAAAAATCACCTTTCTTCACTTTCGTGGCATTGTCCACAAGCCTCAAAATCTGCATATCTCCCGCACCATAGGGGGCCGCGATCACCGCCGAGCGAATGGCCTTCACCTCACCCTTAATCTCCAGGTAGTCAACGAATTCCTTGCGCTTCGCATCCGTGGTCGGAAAATTCACAGCCGAGTTCGCCAGCCGAAAAGCTCCAAACACAAGTCCGCCAACAACCAGGATGGCAGCGCCAACGAGCACTTTCTTTCTGGTTTTGGATTTCTGACTTCCGCCGCTCATGGCCGCTCCGCCGCTCCAGCATCTTCGCCGGCATCCCGCCGGATCACATCTCCCTCTGCCAATCCGGATTCCACCACGGCGTTCAAATCATTCCGCCGCCCTATTTTCACCGTGCGCTTTTCAAAACCACTTCCGTTTTTCAGCCACACAAACGAATGTCCCGATTCCGCGCCAATACTTTGGTACGGAACCACCAGCACATTCGTTTCCGTCCCAAGATCCAAATCCATCGCTGCCGACAAGTCGGGCAGAAGCCGCGGGTCATTTCCTTGCACAAGGAAGCGCGCCGTAAACGACCGGACCATTTCCGTAAATTGACCCGTGTGCCCCAGCGGCGAGAGTTCGTCGAGCACCGCCGGAAGCGTCATCCCCGGATACGCATCCAAATGCATTTGGGCTCGCTGCCCCGGATGGATTTTCAGAAGATCCACCTGGTTCAGTTCGACGCGCACTTCCATCCTTGATGGATCGACCACCTGAAGAAACGGCACTCCCGGCCGTACCTGATCTCCTTGTTGCACCGTGCCCATCCGCCCGCCAAGCCAGATGGTGTTGTAAACCACCACGCCGGCCATCGGCGAGTGCACGGTCATCTTTGCCGCGTTCGTCAAAGCGTAGCGCATCGCCTCCTTCGCGCGATCTCTCTGAATCTCCAGAATCTTGATCGCCGCCACTGCTGCCGCACGCTTCAACTGGTAGGTTTCCTTAAGCTGCTTCAGCGTCGCTTGCCCTTCATCCACGGCTTCCTGATTCTTTTCGGCATCGATGCGCGAAACAACTTCATTTCTCTGAATCTCGAGCTGCGCCCGCTTCAATTCGTCTTCTGCCTGCTTCATCGCCGTGTCGTCCTTCGCCCGCGCGATGTCCTCATCCGTCTGTTTCTGCGCTACCTGGCTCACCAGGGTGTCGTAGGTGCTCTTTTTATCGAGGTAGTCTTTCGTCTGCGCTTGCGGGTCGAATTCCACTAGGAGGTCGTCTTTCGTTACGTGCGTGCCGGCCGGGGCCAGCTTGGTAATGACCATCGAGCCCACCTGCGCCCCTTCGAGCCTCGGCGCGAGCACCACAAACGAGCGTGAAGCCTGCGTCGTTCCATTCAGCCGCAGCGTCTCGGAAAGGCTCTTGCGCTCCACTCGAACGGTAGATTCCGCCCGGTCAGCCGAAGGCCGTCCTTGCCGGAAATGTAAAAAAAGAAAGGGGATAGCCACAAGCAGCAATAGGGAAGCGCTACGCAGGAGAAAGGTCTTGGGCCTGCCGCGATGTGGGGTTTTTGGGCCCATAACCTCTTATGACTCAGAAATCGTTCCAGTGTTAGCCCGTCAAGCTAGATTCTTGGAACTCGAATCCGCCAAATTGGTTGTTTCCCGAATCTCAGTTCCAGTCGCGCTCTACCGGCAACCAAGTCTATCCCAGCACAACCTAGAACTGCACCCCGAATTTGCATTCTGTTCACGTCATCGACCCGGAACCTGCTTCCCCGGAAGCGCTCGTCTGAGCCAAGTTCGTCGAAGCTAGCCAGTTGCAATGCGCGCAAGCGTTTGTGAAAGGTAGGAGTGCCATGGCAAGATAGCCATGCCCAAAAAGCAACACGAGCGGGCGTCAGGTATGAGAACTGCCTCTCCGAATTCAACGAGCCAAACTTCCATCTCCAGCGACGGTGATCTCATCACCGAAGCTCAAATTCCTTCGGCTGTCGAAGATGTTCTGACTTCCACCCCGTTTGTCGACATTCATACTCATTTGTACTCCCCGGCCTTTGGCAAACTGGGCTTGTGGGGCATCGACGAACTTCTCACCTATCACTATCTCGAGGCCGAGCTCTTCCGTTCTTCCGATATCAAGCCGCACCAGTACTGGGCGCTTTCCAAGCGCGAGCAAGCCGACCTTATTTGGCAAGCTCTTTTCGTCGAGACTACGCCCATTTCAGAAGCCACTCGCGGCGTAATCGCCGCACTCAACGCCTTCCACTTGCCAACCGATCGACCGGACTTAACAGAAGCGCGGTCCTTCTTTAAAGCGCAATCCTATGAATCGCACATTCAAAGAGTGCTTGAAATGGCGGGCATCAGCTTGGTGGTGATGACCAACGATCCACTCGATCCGGAAGAAGCCCCGGTCTGGTTGAACGGAGTCACCAACCACCGCCAATTTCGCGCCGTCTTGCGGCTCGATCGGATTCTGTGTACCTGGTCCGCGCACTGGCAACTGCTAGCCAGCCAGGGCTACAAGGTTGACGAACAGGCCTCGGGCCACTCCGCGGCGGAAGTGCGCTGTTTCTTGATGGACTGGCACAAGCGCATGCAACCCGTCTACATGGCCGTCTCGCTGCCAGACACTTTCGGATATCCCCAGGACACTGTCGGCAATCGCTTACTGACGGAGGCGGTGCTCCCCGCTTGCCGGGAATTGAATATACCCCTCTCGCTCATGATGGGAGTTCGCAAACAGGTGAATCCAGCGCTGCGCTTGGCGGGCGACGCCGCAGGCCGAGCGGACCTCCGAGCCCTCGAAAATCTCTGCCGCGACTTCCCCGAGAATCGCTTCTTGGTCAGTGTGCTCAGCCGGGAGAACCAGCACGAACTCTGCGTTTATGCCCGCAAGTTCAGTAACCTCATGCCGTTCGGTTGCTGGTGGTTCATGAACAATCCTTCCATCGTTGAAGAGATTACGCGCGAGCGCATCGAGATGCTGGGTACAAGTTTCATCCCGCAGCACTCTGATGCCCGCGTCCTCGAGCAAGTCATCTACAAATGGAACAACACCCGCAGGACCATGGCGCGCCTTCTTACCGGCTCTTATCGTCTCTTAGTGGAAGACGGCCGCGGCGTGACGCGCAGCGAGATTCAGCGCGACGTCACCCGCCTGTTTCGCTCGAATGCCGAGTCCTGGACAGGTTTGCGGGAGCCCGCTGCGGACCCGCCAACACGAACTTAGCGAAGTTGCCTCCCCGCGCCGGCAGCACTTGCCAGGCATACCTAAATATGACCGTAAATCTACCCTGAGCTGAAGACTCGCATTGAGGCAGCCCAGGAGAGAAAGGCCGCAACTAATCCTTCGGGGAAAAACAGTTAGTTCGTATAATAATTGTCAAGGATAGAACTGTGGTCACCGCTTCTCGAGGCAAGCATCTTGGCTTAGATGTGTATTTGCGCCCGAAAACATGGCGGCGCATGATTCTTTCGGCATTCCTGGTGTTCGGGCTCTTGTACTCCAGTTCCTCAGAAGCACAATCCACGGAAGGAATTGGTATTCAAGCCGACGGCCCTTCGTCCGTCCGTGGCAGGGTTCTCAACCGAGCAACCCATGAACCGATCAGCCGCGCTCTTGTCTTTTCCCCGGACCAGCGCTACGCCACGCTGACCGACCATCTTGGCCGCTTCGAGTTTAAGTTTCCGCCGCAAGTCCCGGAACCAAAGGGGGATGTTCCTTCCTCGACCGACGCCAATGGACTCCGCAGCGCGTACCGCGCACAGCAGCTTCGAATGTTGCAAAACGCCAGACCGGAGACCTTCTTAGCGCGCAAACCTGGGTTTCTCGAGAGTGCGAGGAACCCGTCCAGTGGCCGAGTTGCGGCAAACCAATCAGAGATCGTGATCTATCTCGATCCGGAAGCTCTGGTCGTCGGGCGCGTCAACCTTCTGGGTGTGGAAGGCGACATGCGAATCCGCACAGACCTATACCGGCGACAGATCAGGGAAGGCCAGGAACACTGGGAACTGGCGCGCACGTTTACAACGTGGGCAGATGGAGAGTTTCGTTTTTGCGATCTATCACCCGGGACCTACAAACTGGGCACCGGCGAGCAACTCGATCGGGATTCCTTGATTTTTAGCCCCGGGGGACAACTCTTTGGCTTCCCGCCCATTTTTTATGCGGGCGCTTCCGATTTTTCCGTGGCAGACTCGATTCAACTCGCTTCGGGCGCGACGTTTCAGGCCAGCCTCTCACCACAGCGGCACGAGTATTATCCCGTCAAAATTCCCGTTGGGAATGCAGCTGCCCAACAACCGATGAGTATTCGCATCTATCCCCTGGGGCGTCCCGGCCCTGGCTATTCTCTCGGATACAATTCCGCTGAACAATTGATTGAGGGAACCCTCCCGGACGGGAACTACACGCTCGAAGCCGACACGCAGGGCCGGCCCGGCTCTACGGGTTTTCTGAACTTTTCCATACGCGGCGGACCGCGCGAAGGCCCGGTGCTGAACCTCTTTCCTAACTCTTCATTAACTGTGACGGTGAGGGAAGAATTCAAATCCGGGCAAAGCGTATTCGAGGAGGGGCCCGCAGCACCGGACGACGGGACGTCGAACACACCGCCGCAGCGACGGGTTAACGTCCAAGTCATGCTGATGTCCGTCGAGGAGTTTGGCTCGGCTGAAACTGCCGTGTCAGAGCCAGCTCAAGGTACCCAGGAACACGCGCTGGTCATCCCGAACGTGCGACCGGGCCGATATCGCGTGCATGTCCAGACGGCCGCCGGGTTTGCGGCCTCGATAGTGTCCGGCGGTACCGATCTCCTGCGCCAGCTGCTTGTCATCGGCTTAGGCGGTTCGAGCTCGCCAATTGAGATTACGCTTCGCGACGACGGCGCCGAGGTGGACGGCAAAGTCGAGGATGCAACCGAAGGCCATATCTATTTCCTGCCCGTCGGTGAGGGTTCCGGGGAATTCCGGGAAGCGAACTGCACTCCCGATGGATCGTTTGCTTTGGCACAACTGCCGCCGGGCACTTATCGTGTGCTGGCCTTCGATAGTCAGCAAAACGATTTGGCATACGCCGACCCGGAAGCCTTGCGCAAACTCGAGTCCAAGGGACAAATCATTCATCTCGACGCTGGCCACAAGGAGCACTTGCAGCTAAAAATCATCCCGGGAGGCGATTCGCGATGACTCTCACGGCGCGCATATGCCGGACGGCGCTTGCCGTGTTGGCGGGGGCGCTGGTGCAGCCCGATGGTCTGGCTGCAGCGCAGAGTCAAACTCCCGCGGTGCAAGAGGGCTCCCAGGCCCGCCAAACGTTTAAGATGGCGGGGACGGTCGTGAGTGCAACGACGGGTGCGCTTCTCTCGCAAGCCCGCATCACGATTGCAGAGACGCGAGACCGTGGAAAATTGATTTCGATGATCACCTCTGAGGACGGTCATTTTGAGTTTTCGCAACTAAAGGCTGGAAAATATTCCCTGCAGGGAGCAAAACGCGGGTTCATTTCCTCAGCGTACGAACAACATGAACAGTTTTCTACCGCTATCGTGACGGGGCCGGACTTCTTGACCGAAAATCTGGTTCTTCGCCTTACGCCGGTGGCCCTCATTACGGGCCATGTATCTGATGAGTTCGGCGATCCGGTCCGGAGCGCAAGGGTCACCCTATATCTGGAAAATCATGGGGGAGGAATGAGCCGGATCATCCGCTTCTCTTCTTCAACAAGCGATGACCGGGGTTTTTACGACTTCTCCCTTCTGCGCCCCGGCAAATACTATATTTCCGTTACCGCAAAGCCCTGGTATGCGATTCATCCTGCGAGCGCGAACGCGCTCGACGCAGCGAACAGCCCGGCTTCACAAGTTTCTCCCGCTCTCGATGTGGCTTACCCCACGACGTACTACAACGGCACCACCGAAGCGGACAGCGCCACTCCGATCGAGGTCAAGGGCGGCGACCGGTTGGAAATCGACGTGCATCTCAATCCGGTGCCCGCATTGCACCTCATTTTTCGCCTCCCTACGGACGGGCAGGGCCAGACGAATGGCTTAAGCATGCCGGAACTCCAAAAGCATGTCTTTGATTCGATTGACGTCGTACCGCCTGACGGCATGCGCGCGGTGGCGCCTGGCATGTTCGAATTAACGGGTCTTCCACCTGGCCGCTACACGGTGAAAGCTAAGAACGCGGACTCCGGCCAACTTGGGCAATCTGCGGATGTCGATCTGGTTCGCGACGGACAAGAACTGAACGAATCTCGTGGCGAAACGCTGGGCAGCTTGAAGCTCTCCCTCAAAATGCCTGGCGAACAACCACTGCCCAAGCAATACGGCGTAGGCTTGCAGGATTCGCGGCGCCGGATGGTGGCGTTCAAGCAAGGCGACGCTACGGGGCAGTTTACTTTTGAAGACTTGGCTCCGGGGAAGTACGCGATTCTAGTTGGGTCTCAAACAAAGCCCTATTCCGTCGTGCGAACTTCTTTACCATCGGGGGATTCTTCGGGCCATGACTTGAACATCACGCCTGGAGCGGCCCTTGAAGTGACCGCTTTTCTTTCCGCGGGGACCGTCAGCATTGAAGGTATCGTGCAGAAGAAAGATAAGACGGTTGCCGGGGTCATGGTCGCGCTGGTGCCGAACGACCCGGTGGCCCATATTGAATTGTTCCGCCGCGACCAAAGCGACTTCGATGGGACGTTTGTGCTACGGGGCGTGATTCCCGGTTCTTACACTATCGTCGCCGTCGAGGACGCCTGGGGCCTTGAATGGTTGCAGCCGAGCGTCCTCGCCCGGTATGTCCAACATGGACAGAACTTGAACATTGGTGAATTGATGCGCGGAACCGTGAGCCTGCCCAATCCTGTCGAGGTGCAGCCTCATTGAACAGTGGTCGTCGTGGGCCACTCTACTTGGCCTGGCGAATGTTGGCTAATGCCAATCTGCTATAGCGATCCAGCCCGCGGCGCAAGTCTTTGTAACCGTCTTGAGGCCATAGGCAAAGGCTCATGGTTCGTACAAAACTGTTGGACAGCGTTTTATGCGGAGCCGACGGTGGATAGGCGATCAGGAGTTTTTGCGGCGCGGTAGATGGTTTCGATGAGGGCGATGCTACGGCGGCCTTCGAGGCCGTCGCACGCGGAGACGCGGTTTTGCCGGATGGCTGCAAGAAAATCTTCGATGACAGCTTGGTGGCCACGGAAATCGCTGACGGCGGCGGACGAGGCGCTTTGGTTTTCGTCCTTGGTTGATTGGTTCAGAGCGGCAAGCTCGGCGGCAGCCGGGGCGTTGCGGAGATTCGCGGCGATGATGCGGTCGTGCTCCAGGATCACGGTGCCTTGAGTGCCGGAGATTTCGACGCGGCGCGGGTAGCCGGGATAGGCTGCGGTGGTGGCGTGAAAAACGCCGAGAGCGCCGCTGGAGAATTCGAGTATGGCGACCGCGGTGTCTTCGGCTTCGATTTTGTGAAACAGAGTGGCCGTTCGTGCTTGTACGCGAACGACATCGCCGAGGAGCCAGAGTAGGAGATCGACGGTGTGGACGCCTTGATTGATTAGAGCGCCGCCGCCGTCGAGGGCTTGCGTGCCGCGCCAGTGCGAATTGGCGTAGTAATCGGGCGGGCGATACCACTTCACGCGAGCGTCGACGAACAGAACTTTGCCGAGCAAGTTTTGATCGAGCCAGTTTTTGAGTTGGCGGATGTGCGGCTTGGTGCGGTCTTGAAAAATTACACCCAGCCGTACGTCGTATTGCTTTGCGGCTGCAATGAGTGCATCGGCGCGAGCAGTGGTGATTTCTATCGGTTTTTCGGTGAGCACATGCAGGCCTTGGTGGGCGGCGGCGATGCCTTGTTCGGCGTGCAGACCGGAGGGACTGCCGACGATCACCAGATCCATGGGGCGGTGTTTCAGGAAGGCGGCGAAGTCTTGATAAGGAGTTCCTCCGTGTTCGTGGCAGAGATGAGCGATTTTTTCGAAGTTGGTGCCGTGGATAGCGGAGATTTCGACCCCGGGGATGGCTCGGGCCGCGCGGGCGTGAGTTTCCGTGATGTTGCCGCCGCCGATTAGGCCGATGTGGATGGTCATGTGGCCGAGTGTATCAGTGATAGCTGGCGATGAAATCCTGGTAGGCCGCTTCGGTGGCTTCGGGCGTAAGGATTGCCGAAGAGATCAGGATGCGGTAGCGAAAAGTTGCGCTGGCGCGGGGAGCCAGGAAGAAATTCAGTTCTTCCTGGCCATTGCTGAAGATTTTTTGTCCTAGAGGATTGGCGGCGAACAGGCCGTAACCGCGGGCGTGCCAGTAAGTGGGAAAGCCGGGATTCTGGGGGTGATCGAGAATGGTGATGGTCACCGGTTCGTCGCCGACCAGGCCGCTGAGATTGCACCAACGCCCGCGCGTGCCCCAAGCGGCGTCGCCCTTTTTTCCTTCGCTGGTGAGATAAGTGCCGTTGACGCCGGTGTTGTCCAGCTTAGCCACCGTTGTGGCCCGGCCGCTCGCGTCCGTGTATACCTCGGGCTTGTCGGACGGAATTTCGAGAGCGCGGATGACCCGAAGGCCCAGCATGCCGTCTTTCGCGTCGGGGAAAGAGACCTTCTGATCCAGAGCGTGCAGCGTGGTGATGCGGTCGACGCTGCGGAAGCCGGCCCCGCCGCGGAAGACGAAGTGGGTATGTTCGTTGAGGAGGGTTTTTTTGTCGAAGGTTACCCAGTCGGTTTCCACGTCGAGTTCGCCCTGCAGCGCGCCGCTTTTCAGGGAGACCATGGAATGCTGGACGATAGTGCCCATCTTTGGAGCGTTTTCGGTTTTGATGGCCTCGGAATTGTTCCAGAAGTCCAGGCCGTTGACATCTTCGTAGTTGAACCACAGGCCGGCGTGGTGCGGGTGGTCGATGCGTTCGCCGGGGCGCTGCTCAAGAGGAAAGCCGCGTGTGATGATGGTGCCTTTGGCCGTGCGGAGTGGATAGAGGACCGGTTTTTTTAGCGTGATGGGCCAGATGTAGGAGGTGAAGGGTTGGCCGTCGATGCTGATATCCACGCGGCGCTCCTGCTCGTTTGCGACGACTGAGATGCGGTCAGATGGATTTGGTTTGGCAACGATCGACCATACCAGGAATGTCGTTGCTGCGAAGATGACGAGAGCGCTTAGGGAGCTAGCACGCATGGATCACCGTCCTGAGTTCAAATTTCTTCCGGCACAACATAGGGTGCGCGATACGTCCCGCGAAGGAGACCATTGGCTTCGTCGTCGCCAATGACCTGCTCCTGCCGAGGATCGAATCGCAGCGTCCGCCCGAGGCGGTAGGAAGCATTGGCCAGATGCACCAACGTCGTCGAGATGTGAGCTTCCTCAATCGGCGAATGGATATCTTCGGCGCGGCGGCTGCGAACGCAATCAATGAAGTTGGCGTAGTGGTCGCCAGAGGCTTTACCGTGTGGCCCGGGTTCGGCCTGATCTGTCAGCCACGTTTTGTAGGCGTCGTAGCCATCGATGGCAAGATAGCCCTTCGATCCATAAAACAAATTGCCGACGGTGTTGGTCTTGGCATCCTTTGGACCGAGGGACTGTTGCTTGTCAGCGGGTTTTTTGTTGGCATCGGCGGTGATGCCAGCAGGGGGAACGGCGCTGGCGCCGTAAGCGCCGCTGCCGATTTCCGCTTCGTGGTTGGTGATCCAGTGGCGGACTTCGAGTTCCATCATCTTGCGCTTGCCTTGCGTCGTGTCGAAACAGAAGGTGGCGTTTAGAGTATTGGGAGTTTCCTGGTCGTCGTCGAACATGAAGTGTCCACCCATGGCAGAGACAGATACCGGGAAGCCAACCCCTAAGCCCCAGCGCGCGATATCGATTTCGTGGATGGCCTGATTGCCGACCTCACCGTTCCCGGTGTCCCAGATCCAATGCCAGTTGTAGTGAAAGCGATTCCGCGTAAAGGGCTTGAGGGGCGCGGGCCCGGTCCACAGGTCATAGTTAACTCCGGCGGGAACAGCCTCCGGCGTGGCGCGGCCGATCGATGGGCGCCACTTGTAGCAAAGAGCCCGCGCCATGTAGACATCGCCGATCGTGCCGTCACTCAGATGATGAATGGCTTCGATCATGCCGGGGTTGGAACGTGACTGGCTGCCGTGCTGGCAAATGCGGTTGTACTTTTTTACGGCGCGCACCAGTTGGCGACCTTCAAACCAGTTGTGCGAGCACGGTTTTTCAACATAGACGTCTTTCCCGGCCTGGCAGGCCCAGATGGCCATCAGCGAGTGCCAATGATTGGGCGCGGCGATGGAGATGGCGTCTATCTCTTTGTCCTCAAGCAACTTGCGAACATCGACGTAAGATTTTGGCTTTGGCAAGCCCATCTTTTCGATCTCTAGAACGCGTTGCTGCGTTACGTTTTCATCGATGTCGCACAGGGCGGCAAGTTCTGTTCCGGAAACGCGCGAAAAGCCGCGGATATGATCATTGCCGCGCCCGCGCACTCCGCAAACTGCCACCCGGACGCGATCGTTTGCGCCGAGGATACTGGCGTAGCTGGATGCGGTGGCGGTGAGCGCGGTCGTGGCGACGCCGGCACCGGTAATTTTTAGAAAATCGCGACGCGAAGCATTTAGTCGAGACATACAACCTCCATCAATGCCAATAGAATTGCGCCAGACTTAGAAACAGGTCTGGCATCGGCGACTGGCGACGCCGTAACCCTCGACACCTTTGCCAGAGTTTCCCGAGCAGGCCCATGGTAAGCCATATACTAAACCGAGACAGGGAATTCGGGTGTTGAGACTTACTAAAGAAACCGTTTGTCGGTTTTGAACTGACGCCGACAATGGCAGTTCCCCATGCCGCCTCCCGTCCCTTCGCTGAATGGGCCCGGACGAAAGGCGATCTTCTGGACTGGTACCCGGCCGCAAAAACTAGTAGCTTTGCTTCCGCACCATGGACCCAGCGCGTCCCACCTCTCCGTCTCGCAGCTTGGCATCGCCGGTGAATAGCGAAGCCGCGATGATCGTTGAGCACTCGACGCCTGCTGCTTGGCCCCGAGCCGGCTATTTCCGCTGGGTGATCTGTGCACTCCTGCTCTTCGGCACGACCAAGAATTATATGGACCGCAACGTTCTTGGCGTGCTCAACAAAACGCTTCAACATGATCTGGGCTGGAGCGAAATCGGCTTCAGCAATCTTGTGATGGCCTTCCAAGCGGCCTACGCCGTGGGCATGTTGCTGACCGGACGGCTCATCGACAAACTGGGCACTCGCTTGGGTTATTCGTTGGCGATGGTTTTTTGGAGCCTGGCGTCGATGGGCACCGCGCTCGGGAATTCCCTGACAAGCTTTGCCATCTCGCGCGCAGCTCTGGGATTCGGCGAAGCCGCCGTCTTTCCCGCCAGCATCAAGGCGGTTGCAGAATGGTTTCCGAAGAAAGAGCGCGCGCTGGCCACCGGCATCTTTAATGCCGGTACCAGCTTTGGCGCCATGCTTGCTCCGGTCGTCGTGCCGTGGTTGAACGCGCGGTGGGGATGGCGTGGCGCGTTCGTTGGAATTGGAGCACTCGGATTCGTCTGGCTGGTGCTCTGGCTCTTGATTTATCGCAAGCCAGAGCAGCACCCACGCGTTTCGAAAGCCGAGCTCGACTACATCCGCAGCGATCCTCAGGACTCGCCGGTCAGAACCAAATGGTCTGCTCTGCTTCCCCTGCGGCAAACTTGGGCGTTCGTCGCCGGGAAATTCCTGACCGATCCCGTGTGGTGGTTTTATCTTTTCTGGATTCCCGGTTTCTTGCAGAGCAAACACGGCCTGGCCCTGACCGGTCTTGGCCCTCCGATCGTGGCGATCTATTTGATCTCCGACGTTGGCAGCGTCGCCGGCGGTTGGATATCTTCGTCTTTGATCAAGCGGGGGCGCAGCGTAAACGCTGCCCGCAAAATGGCGATGCTCATGTGCGCAGTGGGAGTCATTCCGGTGGTGTTCGCCTACCGCGTGGAGAGTACCTGGTCCGCTGTGCTGTTGATCGGTCTGGCGGCCGCCTTTCATCAAGGTTTTTCGGCCAATCTGTTTACTTTGACCTCCGACATGTTTCCGGCACGGGCGGTCGGCTCCGTAGTGGGAATCGGCGGCATGGCCGGGGCCATCGGAGGTCTGTGCATCGCATCCGTAGTCGGTCACGTGCTCCAGTGGACGGGGAGTTACCAGGTTCCGTTTCTCATCGCCGGTGCGGCTTACTTGCTGGCACTCGCCATCATTCATGCTTTGGTCCCCAGGCTCGAGCCGGCCATCATCCGCCAGGAAATACAAACGTGAATCTGGAAATTTTTCACGAGAACCGTGACAATGCTCTGGCGCTGCTTCGCAATCAAACGAGCTGTTGAGGTGATCTTATGGCCATGACGATCAAGCCGAAGAAGGATTGCCGCTGGGACATTGTCAGTTTGGGCGAAGTCATGCTGCGCTTCGACCCAGGTGACCGCCGCATCTCCACGGCGCGCTCCTTTGATGTGTGCGAGGGCGGCGGCGAATACAACGTAGCTCGAGGATTAAAGCGGTGTTTCGGTCTGGACGCCGCGGTGGTTACGGCCTTCGCCGACGATCCGGTCGGTCGACTACTGCAGGACTTTATCTATCAGGGAGGCGTAGACCAGTCGCTGATTCGCTGGGTCGAACACGACGGCGTGGGTCATGCGGCGCGCAACGGCCTCAATTTTACCGAGCGCGGATTCGGCGTGCGCGCGGCACTCGGTAGCTATGACCGCGGGCACACTGCCGTTTCTCAATTGCAGCCAGGAGAGATCGATTGGGACGAGATTTTTGGAAAGCATGGTGCGCGCTGGTTCCACACCGGCGGCATTTTTTGTGCGCTCTCTCGGACTACGCCCGAAGTTGCTCTAGAAGCGATGCAGGCCGCAAAGCGGCACGATACGACCGTTTCTTATGATCTGAATTACCGAGCTTCGCTGTGGAAATCCCACGGAGGAAAGAAAACCGCACAGGAAATAAACCGCCGGATTGCGCCGCACGTTGACGTGATGCTCGGTAATGAAGAAGATTTCTCGGCGGCGCTTGGATTCGAAGTGCCGGGCATGGACGAGCATCACGCGACGTTCGAAGTGGAAGGCTTCAACCAAATGATCGCCACGGTTGTGAAGGAATATCCGTTCAAGGTTGTTGCCACCACGCTCCGCAAAGCAAAAACCGCCACGCAGAATGATTGGAGCGCTATCTGCTATTGTGGCGGCAAGCTCTATCAGGCGAAAGACCGCGAGAATCTTGAGATTTTTGACCGCGTTGGAGGCGGCGATTCGTTTGCTTCCGGTTTGATTTATGGATTCTTGGCCGGGCATGATCCGCAGTGGGCCGTGGAATGTGGCGCTGCGCACGGTGCGCTCGCCATGACCACGCCGGGAGACACTTCCATGGCCACGTTGCAGGAAGTCGCGCAAGTAATGAAAGGAGTCGGTGCGCGCATCGCGCGCTGACTGTCAAGTTCCAGAGGAACGGTGACCGCTGATGGATAAGCAAAAAGTCCGCGAGCGCATCATGGAAATCGGAATTGTCCCGGTCGTTCGCGCGTCCTCGGCCGGCGAAGCTGGCATCGCCGCGGAGGCCGTTTGTCAGGGAGGGATTCCTATCGTTGAAATTACCATGACGGTTCCCGGCGCCGTCGAGCTGATTCGTGAACTGGTAGAGAATTGCGGTTCCGAAGTTCTCATCGGAGCTGGAACGGTGCTCAACAGCGACGCCGCGCGCCGCTGTATCGACGCGGGAGCGGAGTTTCTGGTCAGTCCAGGGCTGAACCTAGAGACCGTCGCATTTGCTGCAGGAGAAGGGAAGCTGATCATGGCGGGCGCATTGACCCCAACGGAAGTCATGGCCGCGTGGGACGCAGGCGCGGACTTCGTCAAGATTTTTCCATGCGGCCAAGTGGGAGGCGCGAAATACATCAAGGCTCTGAAGGGCCCGTTCCCGCACATCCCCTTTATTCCCACCGGTGGCGTCAACCTAAACACCGCGGCCGAATTCCTCGAAGCAGGTTCCGTTGCGCTAGGCATCGGCGGAGAACTGGTGCAAGCCGACGCCCTGAAAGCAAACAAACCGGAAATCATCGTTGAGAACGCGCGAAAATTCCTCGCGATTGTCAAACACACACGAGCGCAAATGGCGCCCTCCCCCGTCGCTGCCAAGAGCACGCGCTGACCCAGGTTAGGAATGACAATTTTCGAAGGAGTGGGGAAACCATTTTTCTACTGCGGCTGCCTCGCGCGCTCCGGCTGTAGCGCAAACAAGATCTCATTTCGCTCGCGTCGCGTAGCAGACACCGTGCCGAGAGCCTGATGCGCTGCTCCCAACAGCGGAGCGTCCTCATTCAACACCACGGAGATCGGAATCTTCGACAGCACGGAACTCAACCGCCCCTTCTCCGCAAACGACCGGCAGAAGTTGCTGTGCTGTAATTTCGAAAGGATTTTCAGAACGATCCCGCCCGCAAAGTACACGCCGCCATAGGCGAGAACTCGCAGCGCCAGATTCCCCGCCTCGGCGCCAAACGCCTCGATCCACCAATCGAGCACTTCGACGCAAACCGGACAAGCACCTGCCAATGCGTTCTGTGTAATTTCGCTGGCGGAAGCGGCCTCCGGCTCGTCGAATGTCGGATGAACCACAGCCGCATCGAGAAACTCGTGCAGCTTGCGGAACCCACGCCCCGAAAAAATTTCTTCGCACGAAACGCGCGTCAGTCTCTTCTTCAGAAATTGCAAAAGCTGAATTTCGCGCTCCGTCCGCGGCGCAAAATCAGCGGAACCGCCTTCCGATGGAGACGCCCGGTGTTGGAGGCCGTCCCAAAGGATCATCGCTTCGCCAAGCCCGGTGCCCGCCGCAATCAACGCCTGGTTTCCGTTGAACTGCGGAGTCCCTGGGTTCAAGACCAGAAAATCCTCCGGCGCCAGATGCACCAATCCATACGCAGTAGCCACCAGATCGTTGATCAAACTGAGTTGTTCGAGGTAAAGGCCTAGTTTCGGCGCCAGCGCGGAAGCTGTCAGCTCCCACGGAATATTGTTGGCCACCAGGCGCCCATCCACCACCGCTCCGGCGACTCCAAAGCCCGCGGCGGAAATGTTGCCTTTGGGCATTCGGCCGCTCTCCGCGACGCATTCCCTGAAAAATCTTTCGATTAATTCTTCGAGGCCGGAGAATTCACGCGTAGCGTAGCGGCGTTTAAAGGCAAGCTGCAACGAGGAGCCGCGCTCTTCAAACACGGCCAGATTGCATTTGGTGCCGCCAATGTCGCCGGCGAGAATCATTTCGCCTCTGGGGCCGTCACCAACTCTTCAGATTTCCGGCTCGCTAGCCGCAAGCTAAAACTCACTTTCCACTTTACTGACTGGAAAGCAGACTAGCACACCCGAGGGTGCCCCTGCATCACTCGAAATTTCGCTTCAACGGAACCGTCGTATCACTAGATTGTGCCGGTGCGACCGGAGGAAAATATCTAACCAAGACGCCGCTAGAGTGCGGCACAAACTAAGCTCAAACACCTGTGCAATACTCGCGTATTTCCCAACCTTCTTCCCGGTTACCCTCTCACTGCGGCCACGCCCGCAGCGACAAATCAATCACCCGTTGCAAGTCCGTCCGGCTCACCCCACCTGCGGACTGCACCGACATTCCATGCATCACCGCCATAACGTACCGCGCTAAATCGCCCGCATCGGCCCCAGCAGGCAAGTCCCCCTCAAGTTTCGCGTGTTCAAATCGCTCCCGCAACGTGGCCTCTCCCGTCGCCCGCCGCGAAATAAGCTCCTTCCGTATTGGATCGGCCTCTTCTCCGCAAGCGAGCGCCCCCTGCACCACCAAGCATCCCTTCGGATTGCCCGGGCGCGAAAGCAAGTCCGCCGTCCCCACCAGCAGGCGCTCCGCCACCGCCCGCGCCGTAGGCTCCTTCAGGGCCTCAGCCGTGAAGTTCGTCGTTCGCTCCGAGTAGCGGTCCAGTGCCTTCCGAAACAACGCTTCCTTATTCCCGAACGTCGCATAAATACTCGGCCGGTTAATCCCCATCGCCGCCGTTAAATCCGAAAGCGCCGTCCCCTCATAGCCCTTCTGCCAAAACACCCGTAGCGCCGCCTCCAGCGCCGTATCCGGGTCAAAAGCCCGCGGACGGCCCCTTGGGCGCGTGCTGATACGGGTGCGGGGGGACCCCCTGCCGTTCTTCTTTGTATCCTTTCTCATCCTCCAGCATCTTATCACACTGTTTCGTATCGAGCGGTAAGAAAGTCATTGACACCGCCGCCGGAGTAGGATAGTTTCGTACCTAACGGTATATAAATAGAAAGAAGAGGAGAATAAGCACATGTCAAAACTAAAAGATCAGGTCGCAGTCGTAACCGGCGCCTCCAAAGGTATCGGCGCAGGCATTGCCAAAGCGCTGGCCGCCGAAGGCGCCTCCATAGTCGTCAACTATTCCTCCAGCAAAGCAGGCGCGGACAAAGTCGTCGCCGAGATCGTCAGAAAGGGCGGAAAAGCCATCGCCGTTCAAGCCGACGTCTCTAAGCAAGCCGATATCACCCGCCTCTTCGCCGAAACCAAGAAAGCCTTCGGCCGCCTCGACGTTTTAGTGAACAACGCCGGCGTCTACGTCCTTTCGCCCCTCGAAGGCATCAACGAAGACTTCTTCCACAATCAATTCAACCTCAACGTCCTCGGCCTGCTTCTCACTACCAAAGAGTCTCTCAAGTTCTTCGGCGATAACGGCGGAAGCATCATCAACATTGGCTCCATCGCCAGCACCATGGCTCCTCCCAACGCTTCCGTCTACGTCGCCACCAAGGCCGCCGTCGACGGCATCACTCGATCCCTCGCCAAGGAGCTCGGTGCCCGCAAGATTCGGGTCAATTCCATCAACCCAGGCATGATTGAAACCGAAGGCGTCCACACCGCCGGCTTCATCGGAAGCGATTTCCAAAAGTTGGTCGAGTCGCAAGCCCCGCTGGGCCGCATCGGCCAAACCGACGACATTTCCCCCACGGCCGTCTATCTAGCCTCCTCCGATTCCAAGTACATGACCGGTGAAACCCTCCAAGTTGGAGGCGGAGTAAGATAATCGCCCCAGGCAACCAGGGCCGCACAGCGGCCCTGAAAGCGCCCTACGGTGTAGGGACGGGCTTAACGCTCTAAGCTAAGGAGCACCGCCAGCGCCTTTGACTTTTCTCGAGCAACCATCCAAATCATCGCAAAGCGAGAACACAAAAGCCGAACGCGATTCGTGAGCGCAATCTATTGAACAGGAGAGAAACGTATGTTCAGGCACGACGGAAAAGTAGCAGTCATCACCGGCGGAAACAGCGGCATCGGCCTGGCCACCGCGCAGCGCCTCGCTTCAGAAGGTGCCTACATCTTCATTACCGGCCGCCGCAAACCCGAACTCGACGCGGCCGTCAAGCTCATCGGCAAAAACGTCACCGCCGTCCAAGGCGACGTCTCCAATCTCGCCGATTTGGATCGCCTCTACGCCACCGTCAGGCAGCAGAAGGGCCGCATCGATATTCTCTTCGCCAACGCCGGGCTCGGCGAATTCGCCCCACTCGGCGCGATCACGGAAGGGCACTACGACAAAACCTTTAACGCCAACGTCAAAGGCGTTCTCTTTAC
>Ga0206996_1016_pt1 | contig 46157 bp, 40 predicted proteins | sample Alteio_BWMinCont_2_FD_153467 | JGI IMG/M metagenome (GOLD analysis project Ga0206996, IMG submission 153467) | Enriched cells from forest soil in Barre Woods Harvard Forest LTER site, Petersham, Massachusetts, United States -... | ecosystem: Environmental > Terrestrial > Soil > Temperate forest >...
GATTTTCCCGCATTCATCAAGCCAGTCATGCCCAAGCAATTTCGTGGCGCAGTATATGAATCTAGCGCGGCAGTGGCCGCAGAATGCCGGGTCTGCCGAACCGTTAGCGGTCCAAGGTGCGTTATGGATGCGTGTAGTAACGAACGTAGTCGACAATCATGGGCTGCGGATTCGTCAAGCCGCTGGTCGATCCTCCAAGCGTTCCACCCACGGCCACGTTCAGGAGCGTGAAGATGTTCTGATTGAACGGCCAAGTATCTCCCGAAGGAAGGTTGCTTGGGGTCACCGTGAAGAACGGTGAAGAAGCGTTGTCCACGAAGAACTGCATTTCATTTTGCGTCCACACGACCCCGTAGGTATGGAAGGCAGTGTTGGCTGCTTGTCCGCTCGGGAAAGTGTAACGCGCTCCAATTCCGCTCCCTCCCGTCTTCGCCGTGTGGATCGTGGAGTTGTTCCCCGAGGGGCCTGCTCCGTTATGTACCTGTGGAGACCAGTTCTCCATGATGTCGGCTTCGCCGCAGGTGGGCCATCCCGCGGTCGAGATGTTGCTGCCCAGGCTCCAGAACGCAGGCCACAGGCCCTGGTTTGTCGTATCGGGGAGCTGGATGCGAGCTTCGAGAATCCCGTATTGGAAGTTCTGTTTGCCCTCGGTATTCATGCGGCCGGATATCCAGGTTCCGTTGACGTTTCTGGGCTGGATCACCAGGTGCCCGTTCCCATCAATGTAGACAGGGGCGGTAGAGGCACTGAACGTCGTCGGGCACTGAGACGGATTGTTCGGATAACCCGGAGGTCCGCAGTACACTTCGGCTTCGCCGTTGCCCCAGCCGTTATTGTTTCCGAGGTCGAAATTCCACACTGACGTGTCGGGAGAACCCGCGCTGCCGTTGAATTCCTGGCACCACTGCGGCGTATAAGTTGTTCCATTGACTGTGATGGAGGAGACGCCCACGCAGGATCCGGTCCCGCCGCCGCTGCCGGCTGTGAATGTCATGTAGTTGAGATTCCAGCCGCCGGAATCCTGGTCCAGAGTTAGTACCTGCTGACCCGCCGGCAATGTTACCGTGGCTGACACGTTGGTCCAGTTCTGCCATACTCCCGTCGCTGGTACGCTGACTGGCCCGCTGAGGTTCGTTCCCGATGAGTTGGAGATATGGAGAGCATCCGATACCGCGCTGGGCGCCGCCACGCGGAAGCCTACGGTGTAAGTTCCCGCTGAAGCGACGTTCACTGTGTATTTGAACCACTGCCCGTTTGCGGTCCAACCTAGGTCATCGCCGCCGCCCGTGTCCGTGGTCACCTCCAGATCGACACCATCCGAACGGTAGCCGTTAGCCGAGCCGTTGACGGAAGACACGTTGTAGCCCACTCCTTGGCCGCCCAAATCGTAGTTCTCCGCTTGCACTGTGCCGGGAACAGGCCAAGGTGTTCCACCGAAGGGACCTTGGTTGGGGAAAACACTGAAGTAATTGATGTTCCAGCCGGGGTGGTCCTGATTAAAGGTGAGGATTTGCTGGCCGGCCGGAAGCGTGAAAGTAGCCGTTACATTGGTCCAGCTCTGCCATGCCCCTGTCGCCGGCACACTGATGTCTCCCGTTAAATTCGAGCCGGACGAGTTGGAAATGTGTAATGCATCGGTCACGGCATTGATTGCGGCCACGCGGAATGTCACTGCGTAGGTTCCTGCGCTCGTCACGTTGACGGTGTACTTGAACCACTGGCCTGCAGCGGTCCAACCCAGATTATGACCGCCGCCCGTGTCGGTGGTCACTTCCAGGTCGACGCCATCGGGGCGGTAATTGTTGGCAGTCCCATTCACAGAAGTTACGTTGTAGGCCACTCCCTGCCCGCCGGTATCATAGTTCTCCGCTTGCACTGTGCCGGGAATCGGAGCGGGAGTTCCGCCGTAAGGTCCTTCGACGGCAAAGGCGAAATTCGTAACGCATAACATCAGCCCCGCACACATTGCGAAGAGGCTCAAACAAGTTCTCGTTCTCATGGTTATTCCTCGCTCGATGCTCGATTCTTTGGGCTGTTGCGATGCAATCTACGCCTTTGTTGCAACCAAGTCTATTAAAACTGTAGTCAGCTTGGTTAGTGGTAGCGATGGAGGCGTAATGACCCAACGCAGTTTAATCGGAGTCACCGCAGAATTAGACACCACCACCGGCATGCGACACCTGCCATGAGGCGCTTGGGCAGACTACTGGATACGCTTGGAGAACCACAAGAAACAACTGGGCAGGCCGGGCGGTACGTTACTTTTCTTGTTCGTCCGCACCGTGCCGAAACCATCCGTGCGGGAGGGCTGCAGGTTGTCAGCCCGCACGGCGATTTCACCTTTTATCCCAAGGCAATCACTACAACCGAAATCGCATTCACGTATGACGTTATTATCCTAAGCGTAAAAAGCTACGCACTCCTTTCGAGAATGCGGTACTGACGCCGAAGGGATGGACTGGAATCGCGTAGAGTGCAGTCCGCTCGACCCGTGCTCGCAAGAACCAAGGAAGGCCGATACGGGAGTCACGGTGGCGTTGCAGCCGGTCGAGCGGAGTGGGAGGGATAAGCGCCTACCCGAACCCTGCATCTTCGTTGTTTTCGGAGCATCAGGAGATCTCACAAAGCGAAACCTGCTTCCGGCCCTCTTTCATCTGAGGCAGGTAGGACTCCTGCCGGAAGAGTTCGCGGTCGTCGGAGTGGCGCGTCGCGATCTGTCCGAGACGTTCGTTCCCGAAATGAAGCGTGGAATCGTCAAAGGAGGAGGCGTCGCTGAAACGGATTGTCGGCTTGGTTCCTTCCTTGATCGCGTGAAGTACTTCCAAACGAATTTTGACGACGACGACGGTTTCGAAAGGCTCAAGCACTACCTTACGGAATTGGATGAAGAACTCGGGACGCGCGGCAACCGCTCCATCGACCCCTAACATCCCCTGTTTTGTGGCGAGCTCTTCACTTAAGCCGCGGCGCGCATCGCTTTGTGGCTATTGCGCAGTGGTTCGTACACCTCTGGTTTGTCGGCCATCGGGGAGTAAAATGCAGTCGTCAAGCACGTCCCTCACTGCGCGAAAGCCGCAGTCAATGGCCATCACCTTCATTCAACGTCTCGATCTAATGATGAACGGAAGTTTCGGCGAAGGAGCTGCCTGCTGACCCTGCGCCCGAGCGTGCCACCGTCCTCGAGAGAGTGGTGATAGTGGAAGCCGGCGTAGATCCGTGCCCAAAAAACCTCCTCGAACAAGTCGCGCGTGTCCTCGAATGTATGCGTGTGAACGCCATCATTGAACGCGAGGCTATCCACCACGATGTGCACTTTTTGCGTGCGGAAGTACCCGCGAATCAGGCTAGAAACGGTGGCAGTGACGCATCCGTGCGCCGCGGGATACTCTGGGTGACTCGGGGTGGTGCCGAGCGGCGTCCAGTCTGGGTCCGCGGCCAAATTGGGATTGCCGCCACCAGCCCGAATCGCGGTCACGGGCCGCCAGAAATTGTAGGTAAACTTCGCGTTCCAGCAACCGATCGCCGAATCGGCGAAACCAGTCCATAGAATGGCCATCAGACGCGCCGAGTCCATTACGTTAAGATCGTAGTTCGTCGCAAGATAATTAAATGCACGAGCATATTGCTGGCCGGTATGCTCGGTCCAGAACAGTCCAATTTCGCTTTGTGCAGCCGTGCGGACCGTGCTGTCTATTTCCCCTAGCAATCGCGTCTGGTTGTAGTCGTCCACCCATTCTTCGCTCGCCAGTCCCGTTGGCCCATCGGGAAGAAACTGCGAGGCACTCTTCATCGTGAACGGACGCATTTGAGCCAGCCATGGCGTTAGGGCCGGAGCAAATTTGGGCGGAGTTGGTTGCCACACGCCGAGTCCACTGCCTGGTGTGTAGGGCACGTTTGCTTCCAGACCGTCGCCCGCGCGCGCGGCGATCAAAGAGGCTGCAGCGGCTTCGCCGACAGCAATGCCCGCAGCCCTCGCGTCAGGTCCGCCATTTACCTTGTCCAGTGAGGCGGCGAACTGTGCATCGAGCACCATCTGTTGCGCGGGGAAATAATGTACGAGCACGCGGTGGGCCGCGGCTACCGCCGCCGCTTCCTCAGAAGCGCCTGGCGCTGTGTTTCCTTGATAGTAGAAGGGTTGGAACTCTCGGCGAATTGCATTCACCGCGTCATAGACAGCGATGCTGGCGTACGCAAACCAAACTGACGACGTTGCCGAAGGTTTGCCGCCATTAGCGACAATCGTCGTAGATGCGATGCCGTTCCATTGCACAACGACGTTCTGGGCACTCAGGCAAGTAGCCATCAGAAGAGCGAGGACCAGCGAAGAAACAAATCGGATAATTTTCATTTTGTGCCTCCTGGAATGAGCGAATTGGCTTGCACCCGCAAATGAGAGCAAACCACCGCCAGCAGCTCGGTCAGATGACCTCACCGTAAAGGGGCGCAAATCAGTCGGCAAGAGACAAGGGCGGACATAGGCAAAATGTCCGCGTTTACCCGTCCCCTAGAGCAAATAAGGAGAATCAAGCTGGACTGCTTGCTCGTTTGGGCTACAATCGGGCCGCAAGCGGTCCGCGCGTGAGTTCTCCATGGGCACAAGCAAACCCCAGCACCCGATCAGTTTCTCTGAACCCCCGGGGGATCGCCTGGACTCTTGGAAGGAAATTGCTGCGTACCTGAAACGCGACGAACGTACTGTTCGCCGCTGGGAAAAAGAGGGCTTGCCCGTCCACCGGAAGCTGCACAAGAAGCAAGCGTCAATCTTTGCGTTTAAAGCGGAGATCGACGCCTGGTGGAACAGCGACCGTCAACGCCTAGAGCCACTTGAGCGGCCAACCACTCGCAAACGAGCCATACCATGGTTGCTCGCTGGCCTTATAGGCGCAGGAGTTCTCGTCCTCGGCGCTCTAAAGGCTAACAGTCTGCTCCACGTGCGATGGGCCCGTAATCAGGCGCTGCCGCAATTAGCGCTTTTGCTCGACCAAGGAAAAGTCAATCAAGCCTTTCGACTAACGCTGGAGGCTGAGCGGTACATACCAAACGATCCCTTGCTTGAGCGCTTGGTGCGGGGTTTCACTGTCCCTGTTTCGTTGCAGACGACTCCTCCGGGTGCTGAGATCTATATGAGGACGTACGCGGCCTACGATGAGGAGTGGACGTTTCTGGGAAAGTCTCCCATAAGCAATTTACGGATCCCCTGGGATTATTGCCGGTGGAAAATTGCCAAGCCAGGATACGGGACTATTGAGGCCGCTGCCACGACTGTCCCTAACATGACTCTGAGCTTCCTACTCGATAACGCCACCTCCATCCCCTTGGGGATGGTGCACGTTCCGGGAGGAACGTTTCAGTTCCGCAGTGCCGATCGCGTCGAGCTCGCTCCTTACTGGCTTGATAAATACGAGGTTAGCAATCGGAAATTCGCGGAGTTCGTCAACCGAGGCGGGTACCAGAATCAGACGTACTGGAAGCACGAATTTCTCCGTGATGGTCGCGCCTTAATGTGGGAAGACGCGATGGCGCAATTTCGAGATTCCACCGGGCAGCCCGGGCCCTCAACCTGGGAACTGGGATCTTACCCGCAAGACCAAGCCGATTTCCCTGTTAGCGGCGTCAGTTGGTATGAAGCGGCGGCTTATTGCGAGTCTGTAGGCAAGAGCCTCCCGACCATCTATCACTGGTATAAAGCCGCAGGCTTGGGAATTGACTCCGAGATATTGCACTTTAGCAATTTCAGTGGAAAAGGACCGGCTCGCGTTGGCAACGACCAGGGTCTCGGCCCCTACGGCACGTACGACATGGCCGGCAATGTGAAAGAGTGGACCTGGAACGCCTCCGGCGCCAAACGTTACATACTAGGGGGGGCTTGGAACGAGCCCAGCTATGTGTTCGCCACGCAAGACGCTCAAGCACCGTTCAGCCGCTCTGCCACGTCAGGCTTCCGCTGCGCGAAATATGGGTCTCCTCTCCCGGCCAATCTCACCAGCGCCATCACAATTCTTGCGCGCGACTACACAAGAGAGAAAGCTGTCCCGGAATCTGTCTTCGCCCTTTACAAAAGCTTGTACTCGTACGATCCCTCCGAGTTGGACCCGCGAGTGGAAGCCGTAGACGAGTCCTCTGCCGATTGGAAAAGGGAGAAGGTCAGTTTTCGGGCGGCGTACGGCAACGAGCGCGTTACTGCTTATCTGTTCCTGCCGCGCAACGCCCTTCCGCCCTATGCTGTTGTTGTGTATTTCCCCGGAGTCTCCAGTTTTTTCAAGAGGTCGAGCAGCACTATAAGTCCCGAGGGGGCTTCGTTCGCGGTTAAAAGTGGGCGCGCCGTGCTCTATCCGATTTACACGGGAACATACGAACGCCGCATCAATTCCCCGACGCTCCGCGAGACTTGGGATGAACTGGTTCAGCCAGGAGGTGCGTGTCTTCCTGTGGGGCCCAACGCTGGACGAGATCTGGTTGTGCAGTGGGCCAAAGACATACAGCGCGCCATCGACTATCTCGAAACTCGAAAAGACATTGACTCTCATCGAGTGGCCTACTACGGCCTCAGCCTGGGAGCCGTCTGGGGGCCGGTCATGACGACCGTCGAGCCCCGCTTTAAAGCTAGCGTGCTGGTTGCTGGAGGGCTTCCGTTTGAAAGACTGCCATCAGAAATCGAGCCTCTGAATTTCGCGCCCCGCGTACAGATACCGACCCTCATGCTCAATGGCCGGGACGATTTCATGTTTCCTGTGAACTCTTCGCAGCTTCCACTCTTTCGTCTCCTCGGCGTACCCGAGCCGCAAAAACGCCATGTGCTCTTCGATTCCGGGCATGTTCCGCCCATGAACTCTGTCATGAAAGAAAGCCTGGATTGGCTTGACCGCTACCTCGGGCCCATCCTTAAGCCAGAAGGTGCCACTTAGCCATGTCAGGGAAGTGTGCTCCGACGAGCAGAGATATAGCCAGATTTCGAGGAAGTCCAATCGGAGCTCGCAAGGGATTGTGATCGTTTGGCAACTCGGAAGTTATCAGCTAGCCCGTTGGGTTAGTATCGATAAACGCGCGTTTGCGTCCATTATAGATCTGTGCATAAATAACGCAACGAGTTAGCACAAAAAAGAAGGCAGTTCCGACTGCAGGATGCAGCCGCGTAGTTTCTCGGTTGAGACTTTGATCCGTTCGATCGAACGGAGGATGTCTTTCATCAGCTCATCGACATTCTTAGGGCAGCTGTTGGCAAGGTGCCTCTTGGCCAGCGACCACACTCCTTCATCGGGGTTGAGTTGCGGGGCGTAAGAAAAATATTCGATCGACAGCCGCGGGTGTTGATGCAGGAGCTTCTGGAGCGGTTCTCCCTTATGGGTGGAGGAGTTATCCAGCAAAACAATGACTGGGCCGCGCAGGTGCCGCAGCAGCTCCCGCAGAAAAACGCAGACCTCCTCCTGTCCGATGTTGTCATAGAAGAGTAGATAGTAAAGGCCCAGTTGCTGTCGCTGGGGGCTCAGCGAAATTCCGGATATGACGGAGATCTTGTCTCGTCGCCCCTGGCGATGACGATGAATGGGAGTTTGCCCTTCCGGCGCCCGGGTTCGGACCACCGAGGGCATCAAGAGGAAGCCGGATTCGTCGGCAAATACGATATGGGCACCCAGCCGCGCAGCGTTTTTTTTACCCGCGGCCAGTTCCTTTGTTTCCAGCGTTTGATTTTTCCTTCATCCCGCTCCAATGCCCGTCGCTCGGGTTTCTGAGGGGTCCATTTCAAGCTGTGCATCAAGCGGCCGACGTGGGCGCGGTGATAGCGGATTCCGAACTTCCGCTGGACGACCTCAGCAATGCGGACCGTGGTCCAGAGATTCGTCCGGTAACCCTGCGCGATCGGTCCTCGAAGGAGGAGCCGCACCAAGCGTTTTCGTTGCGCCGCGTTCAACTTCCAAGGACGGCCTGGAGAGAAACGCACCAGCAAGGCTTTCGCTCCGCCACGCCGCCAGGCATCACGCCAGCGCATCACCGAACTCGGATTGCATCCGATGCGCCGTCCCGTCTCGTGGAGAGAGTAACCAGCGCGCAGCAACGCCAAAGCTCGCCTGCGCCGGTCTTCCAACAGATCGGAGCTCCCCTTCGGTCTGGGCATAGGTGTTCTGCCTCCTGAACACCCATTATACGCGTGTTGCATTATTTATGCACAGATCTATAGATGGAATAGTTTCCCGCTTGTAATTCGTCCATTTGCCAGCCAACGTCGGCTTTTCGTTGAGGTGAATTACGCGGGTCCGCCTGGGTGTGATGCCTTCCTCTCGAAGATTTTCAGGAACAAATCAATCCGCAGCACGCAACCTCTTCTGTGACTTTCAACGACTTATACGGCCCTGGGCAGTCCCCGCGGTCTTGTAAGTCGCTCATCAATCACTGGCCATTAACCAAAGGACGAACCATCACCCAATCGTACCAACGGGTAACGCCCATTGTAGATAGCGGTTTCCGCGATACGGCAACCGCGGCGAGACAGGTCCGTCAGCGAATGTTGGGAGGCGACAATTTTCTTCATGCTTCGATTGTAGAGCGACAATTTATCCAACGCCTGTCGGATTCGAACGCAAATGGAAATGGCGGTATCCCCTCCCAGAACGTGGGAGTATTGGATGGGCCGACATTGAGATCTCGACGTGAGCCGACGCCTAGTGAAGAAGCTCTGCGATTCGGTTGGGCGCGTTGGGCAATTCACGGCCTTTTCAAAAAGCTAACTGATTGTGGCGACGCGTCTTGGCTTTAGTGATTCCCCGTTCGCAACGAGGAGCCGGGGGGCTCGGATCCCTTCTCGTGTCAGCAGCTCCACCCATACAAATAGCGATTTGAAGGTTTCCCAAGCGTCGGTAGGTCGTGATCCAGAGTCACTGCTGGTCGTTGGACTCTACCGTTTCGCGGCAGAGTCCATTTCTTGGTCCATTCATGGTCCGATAATTGTTCCTCAGGGTTTCCGAACCGCGACTTTGGGAGCCATCCGTGTCGCGTAGTAGTTTCAAGTAGTTACCAATTGCCAATGCACTGTCACGGCAGAGGGCTCAGGCAACGGTTCACCCTGTCGCCCAATGCATGCTGAACCCGGCTAGAAGGTTAGGTTGCGTTGTTTTTGCGTTGTAAGGCCGGGAATGATGGGTAGTGATGGGCAGCTAAGTCGTTGAATTTTCAGCTAAGTCGTTTGTTAAAACGGCGCTGCTGCAGCTTACGAATCGGCTGCTCTACCACTGAGCTACCTCGGCCCTTGATAATAAACGACTTATTTCCCCGCTTGAGAGACTTTCATCACACTTTCATCGTTCTCTCTCGGTTTCGACGGCGCGTTGCCCAACTTTCACACGGAAATGCCCGACCTGTTTGGAGCGATGCTGTGCTGTACCGGACGCGTTGTACGGATCGATGACGACGAGCGCAGTGATCTCGTTGTCAAAGTTCAGATGTGGCATGTTCTTTCCTCCTCGGGTGCACGCAAGTCGAAACGACAAACTCGCGAATGGCGAAAAACGCGATTTTGTGCCCGTTCCTTTCTGCTGAGGACCTCCTCTGTTGACCCTCATCGTGCTAGGACGACCTGGCGGCGCGTGTCGGCAATGGGATTTGCGAATTCGCTGCTGACTGTGGCCCAACGTTCCAGTAATCCGCACCAAATTCAATCAACACAAGCGCGTTTCGAGCGGTACTAATCCGACCGACGAACCGTAACTTCCGGCTTCCATGACTCGCTCGCAATCGGTGTCAAACGCCTTGGAAAACGTCTCCGATGAAGTCTTTAGGGCTCCTAAAGCCGTTGCCCCACTTTGCGTCTGTGGCGGCGGTAGGCTTGGCGGCCACAATTTCGTCGACCGATTTGCCTTGTTTCTTGAGGGCGGCCACTCTGTCGCGGGTGCCAACCAGCAGGTCGCGATAAAAGGCGAGTTGGGATTTGTCGCCAATCGCACCGTGCCCTGGGATGACAATCATATTGTCCGTGACTTTCGCCAAGTTGGCTTCGGTAGCGCGGATCATCCCGTCGATGCTGCCGCCCGTTGAATAGTCGATGAACGGATAGTAGCCATTCCAGAAGGTGTCAGCGACGTGGAAAATATCGGCCTCTGTAAAATGAACGGAGATGTCGCTGTCCGTGTGGGCGGGGGCGTAGTGCTTGAGGGCGATAGTCGTCCCGTTGAGTTGCACAGTTCGCTCATCTTCAAAGACCTCCGCGGGAATAGCTCCGGGCGGCGAGGGCGGGAACGTGAAGTTCCAGCCCTCTACTCGCGTCGTAGTAGATAGGTGCTTTCGCGTGTTCGCGTGCGCGAGAATAACTGCACCCGCAAAGTGCAGCCATTCGTTGCCATCCGTGTGGTCAAAGTGCCAATGCGTGTTGATGAGGTGCTTGATCGGATCGGAACTGATTGATGCAAGCGCGTCGGCGATCTTTGAACGGGCGCCGGCAAAGCCAGCATCGATAAGGAGCTTACCGTCGCGACCGGGAAGCACGGCGATATTTCCTCCAGCGCCCATCAGGACGCTCACGTTGCCGCGGAGTTTCTGCACGGTGATAGTAGCGGCTGCGGCTGTTTTCCGGGCTGTCTGCACGAGCCCATCATCTTGAGCGAATAAATCGCGAGGAGCGAGCAACCCAACGGTGACAGCCATGCTGGTGGATATGAGAAAGCGGCGGCGGGAAATACCGGAATCTGATTTTGTCATAGTTGTCCTCTCTTCTCCTGCGTTAATGCTCCGCCGCTTGGTTGGTATGGAATTGCCCGGCCTTTGCGGGAATTCCGAAAGACCGGGCAAACCAGGCACTACGCTGCCGCCGTCGCTGCACCTTTCAGGAATGCGTGCAAGTCGGCGTTAATCGTGTCGGCCTCGGTTGTGGGCATGCCGTGCGGAAAGCCCTTGTAGATTTTCAAGGTGCTATTCCTCAGCAACTTTGCCGACAGTGGTCCAGCCGCGACATAAGGCACGATCTGGTCGTCTTCGCTATGCATCACCAGGACCGGCACTGTGATCTTCTTTAGGTCTTCGGTGAAGTCCGTCTGAGAGAAGGCGACGATGCCGTCATAGTGAGCCTTGCCGCCCCCCATCATGCCCTGGCGCCACCAATTCCAGATCACCCCCTCAGAGGGTTTCGCACCGGGCCGGTTGTAACCATAGAACGGTCCAGCGGTCACATCGTAATAGAACTGGGCTCGGTTGGCGGCGAGTTGCGCCTGCAATCCGTCAAACACCTCCTTGGGCTGTCCGGTTGGATTTGCCGCCGTCTTCAGCATCAGGGGCGGTACCGCGCTGATGATGGCCGCTTTTGCCACCCGGCTTTCGCCGTGGCGAGCCAGGTAGTGCACCACTTCGCCGCCGCCGGTCGAGTGGCCGACATGAATCGCATCCTTGAGGTCGAGATGTGCGGTCAGCGCCGCCAGGTCGTCGGCGTAATGATCCATGTCATGGCCATCCCAGGTCTGGCTGGAACGCCCGTGACCCCGCCGGTCGTGAGCAATCACGCGATAGCCACGTTGGCCGAAGAACAACATCTGCGTGTCCCAATCGTCCGCAGAGAGCGGCCAGCCGTGACTAAAGACGATGGGCTGACCTTTGCCCCAATCCTTGTAGTAAATCTGTGTTCCATCCTTCGTTGTGATCGTGCTCATGTGATTTTCTCCTTTGTCCTTTCTTGGGAATGTTGAGAGTGCTCCGGCATTGGACGCTAACGAGTCCCTAGGAAGTGCCCCGGCGGCTATTGCAGCGCCGAAGCCGATTAGAAGGTCGCCGCGATGGGGGCCCTATTCGTGTTTGATTCTTGTCTAGCCACTGCCATGCTTCTCTTTGCAACAATCCGCATCCAACAAGCTGAAGGTATCTCGGCCAAAAGCGGGGCCGCTTCAATGATGGTTTATCACAGGTGGTGTTCGGAGAGCTACTCCGTTTGCTAGGTCTCGCTTACTGGCTTTGGCGTCGACGATGCCGTTTAACTGCTAGCAGCACGAAAAACCGGGCCGCGTGAAAAGGCCGAGACGCCAGTCTCCGGAGCGGGTCCGTGGAACGAATGAAGTGGATTAAACTTCCGGACGGACGACAATCGACCAAAAAATGAAGAGAAGCGCGTTTGCTAATCCTGCCAAAGATTGTTTCCGCGAAGTCTCCGTATACACATCAACCTAAAGCTGCCACTGCGCTCAGGAGCCAAGATGCCACTGCTCTGCCCGGCTGGGAGCGGACAAGGTCCAGTTGATCGGCCACGGTATGCAAAGTTAGGTATCGAACGAGACGTCAGAAATAACGCAGCGAAGACGACCTAGTTGTTACCCTGGCTGTAGTTACCACCGCCGTGGACCGAACCGTGGCACGTGCCGACGCCCTTGTCGCTGAAAGTAGGCGAAGAAGGCGCACCCGCTAAGGGAGCTTCCAGTGCCGACTCGAAATCCCATTCGTAGCCGTGCTCATGAAGCTTCAGGGCCATCACACCCCAGTAGTTCCCGGTGGCTCCCGCCTCGAGATTCAATGCGTTGAAATTCGGGTTGCCGCTAGGATCGGCAGTTGTTGTATTGGTTGTGACGATTGCATCGAGCGTCTCGCCGCCAGTGCCGACGATGAATTCACGGATCCCATTTTTCGGATCGTAATTCCCCGAAGGGTCAAGTGGGCGGTAGTGGGCATAGAGGTGATCGTGTCCGTTCAGCACCAAGTCGGCTTTGCGTTCGTAGAGCAGTTGCCAAAAGGCCTGAGCGGCAATACCCTCTGGGCTGATGCTGTTAGCGGCGCTGAACGTGGGCTGATGCCAGTAGGCCGCTGTGCACGCGGCATGATTCTCTTCGAGATCCTTTTTCAGCCATTCGAGTTGTGCAGCGAACCATGCGCCCGTCGTTGAGCACCCGCCCGGCTGTGTCGAGCACTCAATATTCAGCGAAATAAGGTGCCATGAGCCCAGATTGTAGGAGTACCAGCCATCCGCGACTCCGGTTCCGTTCGCCCCCAGCTCAAAGTGCCCCGCCTGTCCATCCGCTCGCGGCACAGGTTGGGCATTAGGAGTGGTAAGGCCTGGATAGTTGCATGCCGTCGCCAAAGCTGGTGGGCACGGGTCCGAAACCGTAGTCGTGATCGGGTTCCCGTGGGCATCGATCTGGAAGCCGTTGTAGTAAGAAAAGTAGCCGTAGCCGGCAACGCCCGTCTCACTATGTTCGTCGTAAAACTCGTGGTTACCGGGCGAGGGCCGATGGAGAAACTTGAAAGCGCCATAGGTCAAATCGAACGACTCTTCAAAGTCCGAATACTGGCCAACTTGGTATTGCAGATCCCCAGTGATCGCGACCGCCTCGGGCTTCATGGCCTCAATCTGATTCGCAGTGGCCTCCTGGGACTGCCACAGAGAGCTGCTGGTGTAGGGGGACTTGGGGTTGAAGCAGAGTTCGTGGTTAGCCTCACCTGCCGGCTCCGTCTCTCCCGGCTGGCAGGCGATGTCGCCAACCACTGCTAGCACGGGCGAGTGGCCCGAAGTTGAGTACGGCCACTTGTTGTTGGAATGTTGATCGTGCTTGTCGTCTTGCGCCCATGCCCCAGCTGCAAATATCAGTACCGATGCGGCCGCTCCCATGAGCACTGCCGCTCGGAACCTTCCCAGGACTGGCCTCATACGGTTCCTCCCGTTCGGACTTCCTGAATGGTTGCCAAAACGTTGTATTCCATCCCTTCTATATTTCGCGTGTATGTCGTATGCGTGAAAAAGCCGTAACAAGGATTATTTGGGAGGGACGACCACCAGCAAGACGAAGTGTGCTTGAGACTACCGAGCACGCGGATTCGCAACCGTTGGGTTCGCTGGACAGCCAGATCGCCCGTTTGTACTGGATGTGGCGCTTAGGCGTAGCGAAACAGCGCCTTGAACCCAAAGTCCATGTGCTGTTGGATATGGCAATGAAACAGCGTAAGGCCCGGCTGGTCGGCAACCAGATCCACGGCGGCGCGTCCAAATGCGGGCACGATCACTGTATCTTTCTTGATGCCCGCACTCGGCTTTCCGTTGATCTCGACGAGCTCGAACACGTGCCGGTGGAGGTGCACCGGGTGGCTGTCGTCACTCCGATTGTGAAACACCAGCCGGTAGCAGCTTCCCTGTCGGAACACGAACTCCCGTTCATGCGGATATTCCTTGCCGTTGACGAGCCAGTGATTGATCCCGTGTGGCCCGCCCGGCGCTTTTTCAAAGACCATGTCTATGGTCTCGTCTGGCGCTGGGTGCGGCGCAGACTTGCCAAAGATGGTGTAGTCCCAGCGAGTCTTCGCAGGCGGTAGCCATTGCGGTCGTGGCTGTGCCTGATTGGCGTACTCCACCACGATTCCCATGCCAGATTGCCGCGCTGCATTGCGCAGCTCCCCTAAAATCCAAACGCCCGGTAGGTTCATCTCCACGATCGCATCCACGCGCTCCCCTGGGGCGATCTCAATCACATCGACCAGTTGAGGCGTGGGCACGGGATTGCCGTCGAGAGCAATCACCTGAAAATGATGACCGAAAAGACCTATCCGATGAATTTGCGAGGCACTTGCATTGAGCAGGTGCATCAGGACGCGCTCACCTGCCCGCACCCGGAGCGGCTCCCCGGCGCCGAGCATTTTATCGTTGATCGAATAGAGAGGAGCGCCGACTTCGAGCCCGTTGGGACGCGGGTCTGGCGTGGCGGGTTTTTCTGGCATTGGATCGTTCGGATCCCGCCGCTCCTCGTCCGAGTCCGCCGTGGTCAGAAAAGACTGCCATTCACGCAGCGCCAGAAAGACCTCTTGGTCGTACCGTCCGGGGTCATTCGCGGAATCGATCATGAAAAACCCAAACTGCCCGGTGTACGTGCCCCGATGCAGATCCAGCATGGCCTCGGTATGCGAGTGGTACCACCGCGAGCCCGCCGGCTTGGCTACGAATTGATACCGCCGCTGGCCGTGGGGCGGCACCGCGGGCGTGCCTTCTTCCTCCGCTCCATCCACTTCCGACGGAACGAATAGGCCATGCCAATGCACGTACTCGGGAACGTCTGTATCATTCACAACGTCGACCGTGACGAGCTGGCCCTCGCGCACTCGCAGTAGAGGACCGGGAACCTTATTGTTGTAGCCGATCGTGCTGATGACAACCTGTGGGGCTAGCTCAACCATCGTGGGTGCGATTCGCAATGTGAAATCCGCCGTGCGTTCGGTGGCCTTCGCTTCCAGCCTCGCCATCTGCGAAATCTCTTGCGGCGACGGACCGCGCCCGAGCGCCAGCGACTCCGCAAATGCGGCCCGCAGCTTTCCTGCCCCCGTCGCGATCGCGGTGGCCCATCCAAGCCGCACAAAATCCCTTCGGTTCATGCGATCTTTATCCCAGTTGCAGTCGGCGACGCCGAAGCGATTTTCCTGATGAGCGCTTTCGCTACAAAATCGCCCTGGCGCTCTTTGCTTCTATTCTTCGCCGTTAGAGTTGTGGCTGAATGCTCGGCAAAAAGAGAGATGTTAACCGCTTCAACTTTGCGTGTCCAACGTGCGCAAGAACCGTCATCCACATTGGTAGGGGCCGGCCAGACTTGTATCTTGGTGAACGGGGAAAAAAATTGGCGAGCTCGTGCTAACTCCCGAGAAGTCGGCATCCCGCCAGGAAATCAAGCATTGACCAAATAGCTGGTGCTAAGCGTTGTTTGCAACAGGTAGGATGGAGCGGTGATGATGCTAGAGCTGCTCGCAACTTTGGCCGCTGGACTGTTCAGTGGCGCCTCGATCTACATCAACTTAGTGGAGCATCCCGCCCGAATCCAATGTGGCACCGCTCTAGCTATTGCCCAGTGGGGCCCCAGCTACAAGAGGGCGACCGTGTTGCAGGCAAGCCTAGCCGCAGTAGGATTTCTGAGCGCTACGGGCGATTGGATACTGGGAGCGGAAGGCTTGTGGCTGATTGGCGGCATCCTGCTAGGACTTGTGATTCCCTTCACGTTGATCGTGATTTTACCCACAAATCGAAAACTTCTTACCCCGGACCTTGCTAAGGAATCCCTGGATACTCGGCGATTACTGGATCGCTGGGCCAGATTACATGCGGTCCGAAGCGTTTTGAGCCTCAGTTCGTTCCTAGTTTTCCTGTTCTTGCTTAGTAGGAATCTTCGCTGATTGGCCACCTGCAAGTTGGACAGCATCTCGTGGTTCGCGTACCGGAAGGGTGAAATCCAATTGTCCGGTCAGTGTTAATCGGGCACTAACACCGAAACCCAATGCTGCCGAACGACCATTGTGATACAAGAAGACCTTTCCGGGTCTGCACGCGAAATGAACCTAACGGAACTGGAGGACTGAAATGAACGATGGGAAACAGCGAATAAAGGATGTGCCACCCATCTGTGAAGGCGTCGGCTCTGTTAAGAGACACCTCGGGTTTACGAGCCTCGAGGGTTCGTCTTTCTTTTCACCTATAAGGATCTTTTCTCTTCTTCTTTCTTTATTTCGACCAAGGCTCGCTGGGTGAATCCTGAGGAGGAATCTGGTTCCACCAACCAGCCTGTGCCTCCGGGACAGACTGCTGGACACTCGGAGCGGTTCTGCACTCAACCTAGAATATCGAAACGTTTGTGTTGGGCAGGTTGATGGGCAAAATGAAGTTATTGGATAGATCGCCAGCGAGTCCAATCGATGGCCCGGTGGTTCCCGGGAATGGGACAAGTTGTCCTCCCACAAAGTTGCTGCCGAACGAGACCGGACCGGGGACGTAACCTGCGGGAATGACGTAGGGTTGGCCGCCGGTTGTAGTCAGTATGGTGCCTTGCAAAGTGTTCAGGTCGATGTTGCTGAGCGTGCCGCCTCCCTGGCCTCCGTCTACATCGGTAATGCCGGTCACCTGCACGATCCTGGTGGGGCCCATCGGCGGATAGGACGAGTTGGCCAGCGGCGTTGTATTCGTAGTTCCGCTGAGTGGCAGCGCCACGCTGGAATAGGCCGTCTGCTGAGGCGTACCAGCGAGTTTGTTAATGATGTCGACAAAGATGACGGTCCCTGCGAAATCGGCGAGTTTGGGCGAAGCGACAACCGCGGTGACATTTCCTACGTAGGGGCCGCCGAGTGTCGTCGCGGTGGTAGAGGTCGTGCCAATCGGGATGCTGTAGAAGAAATTCGTGGTGGTGCCGATGGGCGAGCCTATGGTGGTCAGAAATTGAAATGCCAGGACGGAATCGTCCGTGCCGAGGAGTAGATAGCTGGAAAGACCCGAGGTATATGGGGCGCTATAGATGGCTGTGGGTGTACCGCCGGCGAGCGGCACTTGGTAGAAGACCGTGGTGGAGAGAGAGGTCACATCGGTGAAGTAGAGATTGTTCTTGTCGGGAACGGCAACGAGGCCGAGGACTCCCTGATGGACCTGCGACAAGGTGAGGGAAGAAGAATCGATGCGGTAGAGAGCGGGACCTGAGGAGGTTGTGACATTGAAGTAGGCCACGGTGCCTCCGAACGTGGTGCCGTCGGTGAGCGTCGCCAAGCGGAGGCCGAGCGATGCTGAGCCTGTGGCCAATTGCTTCGGGGACGTGAATGTGCCGTCGGCGTAGAGGTTGAGAGATTGCGCGTTTGTATCGTAGAGAATCAAGCCGGCCAGGTTGCCGTCCTGATAGAGGGTGTAAATCAACGTCGTGTTGATAGACACGGTTGTGGGAGCCGTGGTGGGAGAATCCTGGTAGCGCACGACTTCGAAGATGTCGCCGCCGGTGCCGCATTGGCCTGGGGAAACGTCGAGAATCGTGAAAACAGTTGTTGGGTCGGCGAGACTGGTCTGGGCTTGCGAGAAGCCGCAAATCTGCTGCGATGGGGACAAGGACAGGCTGCTGAGTTGGGTCGGCGTCGGGACTGTCGAGGTATCGCCGACTTTCAAGCCGTAGACGTGGGTATTTCCGTCCGTTCCAGCGGCGGCGTAGATGAACACAGCGGGCGTGGATGTGACCGTGCCGTTGCCGAATGTGAACTGAAAAGCCGAGCCCAGGAAGTGCGGTTGCGCGGTGGTAACGAATTGCGGCGCGGGCGAGGATTCCAGATTGTCGGAAGGCATGATGAACAGGCCGGTGCTGCCGCCGCTGGTGCCGGGAACTGGTGAAGCAGTGTAGGGAGTCCAGAAGGTTCCGCTGCCGCCGGTTCCTGAAGAGCAGGAGACGTTCACATTGGTGATGTTGGCGGAGGCCACTGTGCCCGTGCCGTTGGTGATGGTGCAGGTCTGGCCGGTGGGTTGCGTGCTCACGGTAACGCTGTAAGCCGCTCCAGTGGCAAGAGCGATTTTGAAGGTGAAGGCGCCGTTGGTGCCGACGGTCAGCGAGTCGGTGGCGTTGTCGAGGAGAGTTACGGATGCGCCGGTGTTGAGGCCGGAGACGGTTCCGCCGATGGTAAAGGTGTTGGTGGCGCAGGAGACGGAGACGTTGGTGATGTTGGCGCTCACAACCGTGCCGGAAGCGTTGGTGATGGTGCAGGTTTCGTTGGTGGGTTGGGTTGCGATAGTGACGTTGTAGGTGGCTCCCGTGGCTAGCGGCGTTTTGAACGTAAATGTGCCATTGGTGATGACGGTCAGCGAGTCGGTGGCGTTGTCGAGGAGAGTTACGGATGCGCCGGTGTTGAGGCCGGAGACGGTTCCGCCGATGGTAAAGGTGTTGGTGGCGCAGGAGACGGAGACGTTGGTGATGTTGGCGCTCACAACCGTGCCGGAAGCGTTGGTGATGGTGCAGGTTTCGTTGGTGGGTTGGGTTGCGATAGTGACGTTGTAGGTGGCTCCCGTGGCTAGCGGCGTTTTGAACGTAAATGTGCCATTGGTGATGATGGTGAGGGAGTCGGTGGCGTTGTCGAGGAGAGTTACTGACGCGCCAGAGTTGAGACCGTTGACGGTGCCGCCGATGGTGAAGGTGTTGGTGACGCAGGAGACGGAGACGTTGGAGACGTTAGCAGATGCAACCGTGCCGGAAGCGTTGGTGATCGTGCAGGTCTCGTTGCTGGGTTGCGAGGCGATGGTTACGTTGTACCCGGCTGCAGTAGCTAAGGCTGTTTTGAAAGTGAAGGCGCCATTGGTGGAGACGGTGAGGGAATCGGTGGCGTTGTCGAGGAGTGTGACAGAGGCGCCGGTGTTGAGGCCGGAAACAGTGCCACCGATGGTGAAGGTGGGGTTGGCTTTGCACGAAACGGAGACGGTGGTGACGTTGGATGATGCAACCGTGCCCGTAGCGCCAGTGACGGTGCAGGTTTCGCCGACGGGTTGCGTATTGACGGTGACGTTGTAGGCGGCCCCGGTGGCTAGTGCGGTTTTGAAAGTGAAGGCGCCATTGGTGGAGACGGTGAGGGAATCGGTGGTGTTGTCGAGGAGTGTGACAGAGGCGCCGGTGTTGAGGCCGGAAACAGTGCCACCGATGGTGAAGGTGGGGTTGGCTTTGCACGAAACGGAGACGGTGGTGACGTTGGATGATGCAACCGTGCCCGTAGCGCCAGTGACGGTGCAGGTTTCGCCGACGGGTTGCGTATTGACGGTGACGTTGTAGGCGGCCCCGGTGGCTAGTGCGGTTTTGAAAGTGAAGGCGCCATTGGTGGAGACGGTGAGGAAATCGGTGGCGTTGTCGAGGAGTGTGACAGAGGCGCCGGTGTTGAGGCCGGAAACAGTGCCACCGATGATGAAGGTGGGGTTTGCTTTGCACGAAACGGAAACGGTGGTGACGTTGGATGTGCCGACAGTGCCGGAGCCGTTGGAGACGGTGCAGGTTTCGCCCGTGGGTTGCGCGGCGATTGTGACGTTATAGGCGGCGCCTGGCAGCAGGCCCAATCTGAAGGCGAACGCGCCATTGGTGGCGAGGTTCAATTGGTCGGCGCCGTTATTGAACAAAGAAAGCAAAGCGCCGGGGGTTAGGCCGGAAAGAGTGCCGCCGATAGTGAAGGTGGGGGCGGCGGTACAGATAGCGGTGACGTTAGTGACGTTGGCGCGAGGCACTTTCCCGGAGCCGTTGGTAATGGTGCAGATCTGGCCGGCGGGCTGAGTGCCGACCGTGACGGCGTAAGAAGCGCCGGGGGCGAGAGGCGTTTTGAAAGTGAATCGGCCGTCTGCGGTGACCTTCAGGGCGTCGGCGCCGTTGTCGAGCAAGGTGACGGAATTGCCAGTCTTTAGACCGGAGACGGTGCCGCCGATGGTGTGCGTGCCCGCGGTGGTGCAGGTGACCTTGACGCTGGTGATGTTAGCGTTGGCGACGACGCCGGTGGCTGCGGCGACGGTGCAGTCTTCGCCGGGAGGTTGTGTCCCTATAGTGACCTTATAGACCGTGCCGGACTCGAGCGGGGTTTTGAAGGTGAAAGGACCGCTGGCGGTGAGGGTGAGGGCGTCGGCGCCGTTGTCGAGGAGAGTGATCTGGTCACCGGTTTTTAAGCCGGAGATAATGCCGCCGACGGTGTGGGTAGGAGCGGTGACGCAAGAGACAGAAATGTTCGTGACATTGGCGCCAGCCACTACGCCGACCCCGTGGGTGACGGTGCACTTCTCGCCGAGGGGTGTGATGCTTATTCCCAACCTGTAAGCCGATCCGGAGGGCAAGCGGGTGGCGAAGGTGAATTTGCCGTTAGCGGTAAGGGTGAGCGCGTCAGTGCGATTGTCCAGCAGGGTCAGGGAATCGCCGGACTTCAGGCCGGTTAGGGTGCCGCCGATGCTGAAGGTGGGGACGCACGTGACTTTGACGGTGGTGATGTTCGATGAGCGCACGATCCCTGTGGCGGCGCTGACTTTGCAATCGCCGGTGGAGGGTTGGGTGCCGACGGTAACTTTGTAGAGTGTTCCGGAATCCAAGGGCGTTTTGAATTTGAAGGTGCTGTTGGAGCTGACTTTTAAGGGATCCGCGCCATTATCGAGCAAAGTGACGGAATCGCCCGCACGCAGACCCGATACGGAGCCGCCGATGGTAAACATCGGGGCGGCCACGCAGGAGACGGCGATGTCCGTGACATTGGCTGCTACTACGCCATTCGCGTGGCTGATGGTGCACTTCTCGCCGAGCGGTTCGGTGATGACGGTTACGCTATAGGCAGCGCCAGTTGTCAAGCTAGTAGAGAAGGTAAACTTGCCGTTGGCGGTGAGCGGGAGCGCATCTTTGCGGTTATCGAGCAGAGTGACGGAATCGCCGCTCTTCAAGCCGGAGAGGGTGCCGCCGATGGAGAAAGTGCGCACGCAAGAAACGAGAACGGAGGAGATGTTGGCGTTGGCGAGGCCGGAGCCGTGGCTGACGGTGCAGAGCTCGTCGGTGGGTTGCGTTCCGATCGTGACGTTGTACGAAGCGCCGGCGGCCAGCGGGGTCTTGAAGGTAAACGCGCCATTTGCAGTGACTTTTAGCGCGTCGGTGCCGTCATCGAGGAGAGTGACGGAATTGCTGGAGGTGAGGCCCTTGATGGTACCGCCGATGGTGTGCGTTGCTGCCAGCGTGCTGGCTGAGGCACAAAGCGAGAGTGCGAGGGCCGTGGACAGGGAGTTGAGTACCTTTATGAGATGGGTGCGCATTTTGGTCTCCAGTCATTGGCCACTGAGGCGTCGCCGCGAGCGTTGGGGAGAGACAACGGCGCGACTGAAGAATTGCTGGGCCAGCTCGTTCAAGCAATTCATTTTGTCTACCCTATAAAGCGCAAAAACTCGGCAAAGAGGCTCACCTAAAAGCACCGCCTGACCGAAAGAGCGACTTCCGAGGGAGCTACTGCGAATTGCCGGGCTTACATCAGGGAATCGAATGGAGTGCTTCTGCCCGGGAGAGCGTCATGCGGGAGTAATATGTGGCGGCTTATTCTGCTGTGGGCAGGCGAATCGAGGCGTGCGGTTCAAGAGGGAATGGGGCTGATCAGGGCGGGGATGGCGGTTGTGGCGTGGCTGGTGTGACTGTTGAGGCGTCGGTTGTGCGGACTGTCGCCGACGCGATGAGGTCTGGGTGAGGGAGCCGGCGATTGACCGGCGGGAACAGCGCTTCTCTGTACAGCTCGTTTTCCAACTATCCGCCGGAGATGTTTAGGGTTTCAGGAATGCCAATCAAATCAAAGATCGGCCATTCAAGTTCGGCACCGCTTGTGGTCTTCATGCGTTTCTGGTAACAGTTCAATAAATGAATCTGTCCATTCTCGTCTCCGTCCTTTTGCTCGGATTCCTGCCCGACGATTGGTCGAGGCCCTGGCTTAGCACTCGTTCTCCCTGCGATCCAGGACGCCCGAGGAAGTACCGATGAAAAAGAAGCTCCGTACGTGGTTGGCTGGTGTGAGCTCGGCCTATCCCACCGCCGCCTGTCCCTACTGGCGCGTTGCCGCTATGGCGCATGAAGATGTTCCTGGCAGGGTACTTCTTCGTCGGCGCCGCCGGCGGTTTCGCGTTCGATCTATTGCAGCTCAATGCTTCGCGTGTCGCCGAAGGTTTCTTTTGGCCCGTCTTATTTGGCGCGGGAGCGATGGCGCCTAGGGCCGCCGGAATCAAAAGTTGTCACGCATGGCGTCGCTGGCGTTCAGGTCCATGATGCACGGCTGGCCGCCGCGATGCGAGTACACGGCGTTAAGCGGATTCTGACTTTCAATGATCGGGACTTTGCTCGTTATGCAGACATCGAGGCCATTCATCCTCGGTCCGTTCCGACAAAGTAGACTAATGATTCAGGATTTCATTATTGGGTTTCCTACGTCGTTCGCAATGAGGTGGGCGTGGCTTCGCGATCTCGTCCACCATCTTTTCAAACGACCTCCAGCTTGCGCGGTGGGAACAACCGTTTCATCCCGGAAGGAGAAGATTCAGTCAGGTTGCTACGGGAAATCGCTGTGAGTGAAAGCTTAGTCGATGTTGGTTAGAACGCTGCCCTGTCGTTGGTTAGAATCCTGCACTGTCACGGCAGTCCTGTTGCTCGGCGTTATCATTAAATATATATCGCCCCACCAAGGCGTGCAGTTCTCCAATCAGAAGCCTCATTCGATTTGCCTGAAGTCATTTTTTTCCCTACCCTGAAGATGACCAACCCGCGGAGCTGCAACACATAACGATTCGTCTCACGCCGGAACAAGAACGCCGGCTTCGAGCTGTCCTCGACCGCGGTGCCTACAAATCCGTTGAGGAGGTTGTCGAGGCTGCTTTAACGGCCGTCGAACAACGCACCGTGCCAGGTTTCGCGGGAACATCGGAGGAACTCGATTCCCTGCTCGCTGAAGGTGTCACTCGCGAATTGCCAATTTCGACATGCGCAAGAGGATATATAACATTGTTGCATGGGTTGTGCAGGACCTGTGATGGGCCAGACCAAGTTTTCGGTAGTGACAGGTGGCGGGGATGACGATTTGGCGCAATGCGCCACGGCGGTGGTGCTCAGTCATGACTGCAGAACAAACACAAGTGCGTATTTCCGCTGCTCATCCATGAGGCCCTCTAGCGGAAACGGGGAGCCAAGTCTATCTTAGAAAATCAAAGCCAGCCATCAAAGCGGCAGAAGCGTAGTTAGGGATTTTCGCCAGGGCGAGACTGTTGGGCAGAGGTGCTCTTTTGTACTTCACCGGCCATGCTGTTGAAGGCCTCCGCACTGATGTCCGACGAGGAATCTAACATTGCTTCCAGTACGTCCGAAGGGACCATCGCCATTGTCTGAGGAATATTCACGAGGTGGCCACCGCACTCCCACTTCATTAACCAGGAGATATCATCGGCGGCCTCGAGGCGATAGCCAAACTTTTCGAGTACCTGCTTCAGAACAATAGGTTTGACGGATTCATACATGACAATGATTCGCGTGGGTCACATGGCCCTGGCGGGTCGATGCAGCGAGAAAGGGATCGCCATGTCGAAAGCAGTGTCGAACTCCTTCTCTTTAACCCAGACAACAAACTCCTGCTCTATTTCTCCGGGTTCAAATTCCGCAGCTTTCATCAGTTTCTCGACCGTGTTGTTCAGCGTGTTGTTCTTCAAGCTAGTCTCAATATAAAGTCTGACAGCCTTCCAAAGGTGATCGCGGGCGTCGTTTGAGTCTTTTCCATGTGAGAAGATGTTCAGCGACGGACAATAGCTCACGCAGCCCGTTGCCACTCCGTCTTTCCGGTAATATCCCTTCAAGTTGAAAACTATTTCGTTGCTGCGTTGCTTGTCCACTCCCATAGTCCCCATTTTGTGCGGGCCGAAAGCCAACTGTCAATCGTCGCACGGTCCGACCCGGTTGCAAACTCCCCGTGATTGCGTATGAACCATGAGCCGGTCTAGTCGCGCACCACATCCCTGTTTCTCGGCGTTGGCTTCCTACTAACCGGACATTTGACATGCCAGATTCACTTTATATTTGAACTCATAAATTGGTTTTCCGTACAGCGTTCGAGTGATTCGGCAAGCATCTCGGCCGGCGCTGGTGAAGTCAGCGTAGCGGGTGCGCCTGCCTTGGGCGCGGACCGACCGACTCTAACAGCTCCATCAACTACTTTCACTTCACCGCGTTTTCAGTAATTTGGGGAATCTGCTTTTCGCTCGACGCTAACCCCAAGAGGCCCACGACTGCCTTGTATGCCATTCCCACTTGCCTACTACCAGATGTTGATAATCGAATCGCGAACTTTAGACCACCAGGCCTACACAGGCTTACGCCGATGTATAAGCGTTAACGTCGATCACAGCTTTGGCAAAAGCCTCTGGGGCTTCCTGAGGCAGGTTGTGCCCGATGCCACCTTTGAGGGTCCGGTGCTGGTATTTGCCAGCAAACTTGCTCGCATAGGAAGCAGGTTCCGGGTGTGGCGCCCCATTCGCGTCACCCTCAAGGGTGATAGCGGGCACGGTGATGATCGGCCCTTCAGCGAGCCGCTTTTCGAGATCGTTATATTTCGACTCGCCTTCCGCCAGCCCGAGACGCCAGCGATAGTTGTGGACAACGACACCGACGTGGTCCGGATTTTCGAACGACACCGCACTGCGATCGAACGTGGCATCGTCGAACTTCCACTTCGGCGACGCTGTCTGCCAAATAAGCTTCGCAAAGTCGTGCCGGTATTTGTCATAGCCAGCCCGACCGCGTTCCGTAGCGAAATAATATTGATACCACCACTGGAGCTCGGCGTTTGGCGGTAACGGTATCTCCCCGGATTCCTGACTGCCGATGAGATAGCCACTTACGGAGACGATGCCCTTGCATCGCTCGGGCCAAAGAGCGGCAATTATGTCGGCCGTCCGCCCTCCCCAATCAAAACCGGCGATGATGGGCTTCTGCATCTTGAGGGCATCCATCAAAGCGATGATGTCGAGAGCAACTGCAGATGGCTGGCCATTGCGGAACGTCTCACTAGAAAGAAAGTGCGTCGCGCCGTAGCCGCGTAGATACGGGACAATCACCCGGTAACCTGCCGATGCCAAGATAGGCGCGATGTCGACGAAGCTGTGAATATCGTACGGCCAGCCGTGCAGAAGAATTACCGGGGGTCCATCGGCACGGCCGGATTCGGCGTAACTAATATTCAGCAAGCCTGCGTCGATCTGCTTCAGGGGACCGAACGACGTGCTCGCCCCTTGCTTACTCGACGTCGTGCCTGCCGATGTTGCTTTAGGGGGTTGAGCGTCAGCAGAACCGAAAATACCAACCTGGGCGGCGGCAATCATCATGGCCGCCGTGCCAAGAAAACGACGGCGATTCTCGTTGATTTCTTCGAAAGCGTTGCTCGTACCTATCCTAGAATCTCCTTGCTTCGATTTGATCTCGCTCATTTCGCCATCTCCTTGGTTTGATTTGATCGCACTTATTTTTGAATCTCCTTCGTTTCGATAGCTAGATCCCGCGCTGGGCAGCGTCCGCGGCCCCGGCGAGTTCGGTCAGGAACGAGAAAAAGGCAGGCGACTGTCCGATGAAAAGCCCCATGGCGGTTAGGAACTTGAGCGCTCCCGTCGCGGCCCCCGTTGTATTCGTCGGACGGATTACCGAACATGCCGGCAGGCTGGTGCTGATGAAGGGGCAAGGTTCAGGCATGATCAGGTTGGTCTGGAACATTTGGCTGACTGCGGCGCCTGTTGATCCGTTGTTAGGGTCTAGGCCGCGGTTGAGGTCAGGGAATGTCAGACCATTGATCGGGTCAGTGAGCGGTGGCGCGTTGCCAGCCGTTGCTGACATGGTTTGAAAATGCATGCTCTCGATCGGTCCCATGCTGATGAGGAGTCGTAGCACTTCCACGCTTGTTGCCCTTTGTGCCAGCGCCATGCGCAAACTGCCGCCGCCTTGTTCCACAGTCGGGATATGGAAGGCCGCGGTGTTCGCAATTGCCTGAATGTGTTCGTGAGGGAACAGGTCCGAGTTGTTTCTTGGAATCGCCGTGAACTGCCCGTTGTGCAGATCCGGGATCGCCTGCTCGAACGTGGTTGGATTGACGTCGGGATTATTCGTGCTGCTCCGATAACGCGTCCACCAACTGGTGTCCACCGTTAGCTGCATCAGGTTTGTAAGCCGCAACTTTCCGCTGGATCCTCTTGCGATGCTGCCCTGCAACGTGCGGAACGGTTCCATGTCCACTGGTTCGGCCCCCTTCGAGACGAGATATGCGTTCAAGAAGTTCTGATGGCTCATCTCGTCGTCGGTGATGTCATGAATGTATTGAGGGAAATTGGGATCGATTCTCCTCAGTTTTTCGCTGTAGATTCGATCGTCGCTACCTCCCGGAACCTCGCCGTCCTGGATTCCGCCCAGTTCGTTATATTGGGTGTAAAAATCAGCTTCGAGTGCTTCTCCGGCGGCCAGAAATCGCAGGATGGCGGCATCACCTGCCGTGAGGCTGCTGCTTGATTGCGCCAATGCCTTTGTTCCGTGCATCAGCAAGCCGGTTCCCACGGTTGCAGCAGTCGCTGTTAGTCCAGTCTTCAGAAAACTCCGGCGGTTTTGACGCCCGCCAGTCCCGCTCAGATTCCCACTCATGATGTTCCTCCTTTGGTGAATCGTATTGAATTTCAGTTAGTTCGCGAGCGACTGATCGCTCAGAGGCTCATTTGCACAGCTGCGAGTAAGCCACACACGGGAATTCGAGTCTATTCGACGAAGGTACGACCCGTACTAAGGTATAGGTTGGACATTTGCGGCCGAGGCTGGTACATCCTTGTTGATCGCGATTGGAATGGTTGCTACGACCCGCGTCGCACGAAGCTTTGCGCTCCAAATTGCGCTGCAACGTCAAGTGTGCGGAGGAAAACGTGACCGAGTTTCCCGACAAGAGAGATACAGCCGCGCGCAGCGAGACCGAGAAACGGCTGCTCGAAAGTGAAGCAGCCCTTCAGAAAGCGTTGGTGGAAATCAAGAAATCGGAGAACAAACTACGTCAGGTGATCGACACGATCCCCGCACTGGCGTGGTGCAATCTCCCGGACGGTTCGAACGAGTTTCTAAACAGAAGGTGGCACGAATATACCGGTCTTTCCCCCGAAGAATCGCACGGCTGGGGCTGGCAAGTTGCATTCCATGCAGAGGACTTGCCGCCCTTGATGAAAAGATGGCGAGAAATGCTGAGTTCGGGAGAATCGGGCGAGATAGAGGCTCGTCTTCGCCGCTATGACGGGGCCTATCGGTGGTTTCTCATTCGCGCGGAACCGTTACACGATGAAACTGGCAAGATCGTTCGATGGTACGGCACAAGTACTGACATCGAGGACCGCAAGCGGGCGGAGGAAGCACTGCACGCGAGCGACCGCAATGCGCGCTTGCTCGTGGACAGCATCCCCGCTCTTGTTGTTCGGATGACGGCCGCTGGCGAAGTCGAAGCCGTAAATCGGCAACTTCTGGAGTATTCCGGCAAGAGCCTGGAGGACATAAGGAGGTGGACGACGAGCGGGGTTGTTCATCCCGAAGATCTTGCCCGCGCAATCGAAATTGCTAGCCACTCGTTCGCCACTGGCGATCCATACGAGATGGAGGTTCGAATCCGGCGTTTCGATGGCGTATTTCGTTGGTTTGAGGCCCGCGGGCTCGCCGCACGAGACGCCGAGGGGGAAGTTCTTCACTGGTACGCCCTTCACACCGACATCGACGATCGAAAAAGGGCAGAGGAAGCCCTGCGTGCCAGTGAGTTCAATGCCCGCATGATCATGGATAGTATTCCGGGCCTTGCCGAAAGGGTGTCGCCCGCCGGCGAGGCCGAAGTCGTCAATCGGCCCCTTTTGGAGTATTTCGGGAAGGATTTGGAAGAGCTAAGAAACTGGCGGTACACCGACGCGATTTATCCCGACGATCTTCCTCTCGCAATCGAAACCTTTAACAATTCAATCCCTACTGGCCGTCCGTTTGATTTCGAGCTTCGCCTCCGGCGCTTCGATGGCGAATATCGCTGGTTTCAGTCCCGAGGGCTCCCGCTGCGCGACCCTGAAGGGCAAATCCTCCACTGGTATGTTCTTCTAACGGATATCGACGATCTCAAGCACACGCATGAACAATTGCGCCGCAGCGAAGCATTCCTAGTTGAGGGCCAACGCCTCAGCCGCGCGGGCACTTTCTCTTGGAGAGTGGAAACGGGCGAGATCAGGTGGTCGGAGGAGTTGTACCGCATCTTCGACTTTGCCCCAGATCTGACTGTGACTCTCGAATTGATCGGCAGCCGCGTTCATCTCGAAGATCTCCCAATGCTGGGCGAGATGATCGACCGCGCCAAGCGAGGCGACAACCACTTTGAGTATGAACATCGGATTGTTATGCCCGGTGGTTCAACCAAGTACATTCATCTGATAGGCCATGCAGTTCGCGATGCAGAGGGCCATGTCGAATACTTTGGCGCGGCGCACGACATAACACAACGCCGGATTGCTGAACAGGCGCTCGAAACGAGCGAGCGGAATCTCAGCATGATCATCAACACAATGCCCGCGCTGGCGTGGTCTGCTCGTCCGGATGGCGAAGCGGAATTCTTCAACCAGCGCTGGCTAGACTACACCGGGCTCTCCGCGGAGCAGTCGCGGGGCTGGGGTTGGATGTCCGCAATTCATCCCGACGACGTCAATGCAATTACTGATTATTGCGAATCAACTATCGCGAGTGGCAAAGCGGCCGAAGCAGAAGCGCGCATATGTCGTGTCGATGGTGCGTATCGATGGTTCCTTTTCCGCACTGACCCATTGCGGGATGAGTCGGGCAACATTGTCAAATGGTATGGCACAATCACCGACATCGAAGACCATAAACGCCTAGAGGAGACGCTACGCGCTAATGAACTGTCCTTGCGGCAGATTGTCGATAACGTTCCTGGATTCGTACATACAACGAGTGCAATGGGCGAGGTAGAGTTTCTCAGCCGCCAAACCATCGAGTATTTCGGCCAAACAAAAGAAGAGTTGAAGGATTGGTCGCGGCTGGGAATCGTTCATCCTGACGATCTTCCTCGCGTAATCGACGCGTGGAGAAGGGCGATCGAAACGGGCCAGGATTATGAAGTAGAGCAACGTAATCGACGCTTTGATGGCATTTACCGATGGTTTCAGTCTCGTGCCCACGCAGTCCGGAATGAGAAAGGTGAGATAACCGCGTGGTATTGGCTCAATACCGATATTGACGACCGAAAAAAGGCTGAAGAGGCTCTGCAGTCGAACGAGCGCAAACTGAGCCTGATCATCAATACGATGCCAACATTGGCATGGTCGGCGCGCCCTGACGGGTCTGCAGACTTCTTTAATCAGCACTACCTCGATTACATCGGACTTCCGTCGGAAAAACTGCTGGGCTGGGGCTGGACCGTGGCAGTCCATCCAGAGGATTTTAGCGCACTGATCGAGACGTGGCGATCGACTATGAGTGCCGGTAAACCGGCTGAAGGTGAAGCACGATTGCGCCGCTTCGACGGCGAGCATCGATGGTTTCTGTTCCGCGCCAACCCAATGCGGGATGAATCGGGCGAGATTGTGAAATGGTACGGAACCAATACTGACATCAATGACCGAAAACGGGCCGAGGCGGAGGTCAAGGAGTCTTACCTTCGTCTGGCTGAAGCTCAACAGCTAAGCAAAACGGGTAGCTTCATCACGGATTTGGTCGCAGATGACCACAACTGGTCCGAGGAGACTTTCCGGATCTTCGAGTTCGATCCTGGAACCAAGGTCACGGTGCAGATGATTCGGAATATGATCCACCCAGAGGACCTGCCTGCGTTCGACCACATGATCGCGCGCGCCATGACGGGCACTGACGTCGATTTTTCTTTCCGGTTCGTGACGTCCCGAGGCGCCGAGAAGCACATTCGAGGCATGGCTCGTGTCATCGAACATATCGTCGGCCGACCGTTGTTCATCGGCGCTCTTCAGGACATAACTGATAGCAAGGTCGCCGAGGAAGCCCTGAACCGGGCCAGGTCCGAACTCGCGCATGTAGCGCGAGTAATGACACTGAACGCGTTAACCGCCTCGATCGCCCATGAGATCAACCAGCCGCTCTCTGGCATCATCACCAACGCCAATACATGCCTTCTGATGCTCTCTGAAGATCCCCCCGACCTCGAAGGCGCCCGTGCAACGACGCAGCGCACGATCCGCGACGGGAATCGCGCATCTGATGTGATCAACCGCCTACGCGCGCTTTATGGCAAAAAGGATTCTCGGCTCGAACCAATGGACTTGAATGAGGCTACCCGAGAGGTCATTTCGTTGTCGCTGAGTGATCTCCAACGAAACCGGGTGATTGTTCGCCCTGAACTTGCCGATGACCTACCTATTGTCGCTGGCGATCGAATCCAGCTTCAACAGGTCATTCTGAATCTGTTACGAAATGCTTCGGAGGCGATGAAAACAGTTGATGACCGTCCGAGAGAGTTGCTTGTCAAAACCGAGCGGGAAGAGGGCGATCAGGCGCGCTTGAGCGTAAAAGATGTTGGAGTTGGTTTTGAGCCCCAAGCTGCGAATAAGCTTTTCGAGGCGTTTTATACAACGAAAGATGATGGGATGGGAATAGGGCTGCATGTCAGCCGCGCAATTATCGAGGCTCATCACGGACATTTGTGGGCCATCGCCAATGACGGGCCCGGAGCAACATTTTCGTTTGCTATCCCTGGCACACCCGAGAACCTAGCGGACACCGAAAATCGCACTTATCGGGCCGATACGTCAACCAATGCGTCCTGATCCGATTTTGGCTTCTAGATCGACGTGAACCAGTACCAAGGTCGAATGGACGCCACTTGAATCGTGGCAGATTATTCTCTCGTGGGCGGGACAAGGGAATGAACATCACTGAACATCCGCTTCTATCCGTAGTCGACGATGATGAGTCGGTGCGCGAGTCGCTGCCAGATTTGCTCAGAAAACTTGGCTTTGCGGCTCGGGCTTTTTCGTCTGCGCAAGAGTTTCTCTCATCCGATTCTGTTGATGAGACCAAATGCTTGATCCTCGACGTCGCGATGCCGGGAATGACCGGACTTGACCTTCAACAAGAATTGACACGCCGCGGGCACAAGGTTCCCATCATCTTCATCACGGCTCAGAAGGACATCAATATCCGAGAGCAAGCGTTCAGGCAGGGAGCCGCACAGGTCTTGTACAAACCGTTTAGCGCCGCGGCTCTTCTTGAGGCGCTGAAGGAAACGCTGAAGTGAATGAATCCACTCTCCGATCTCAAGACAAGCGGAGCTAAAACTATGAAATCTTCGCACGCTGCCAAGCATCAACTAAGGTCTCCTCAGATGCAGCCAGCATCTCCCATTGTGTTTGTTGTTGATGATGACATCTCCGTCCGCGAGTCCTTAGAGCTGTTGATCCAGAAGCAGGGATGGCAACCCAAGACATATTCGTCTGCACAGGAATTCTTGGATTGTCCACGAGCCCTTGTTCCAAACTGCCTCGTACTTGACGTCTCTCTGCCGGGCCTCAACGGTCTTGAGCTGCAGAAGCGAGTCGCCCTCGAACGGACCGATATGCCGATCATCTTCATCACGGGTTACGGTGACGTGCCGAAATCCGTGGAGGCGATGAAGGCCGGAGCGGTCGAATTCTTAACTAAGCCATTCAGTCATGAAGTTCTATTGAGCGCCATCCGACAAGCCCTCGAACGCAGCCGCCTCGCTCTTGCTTGCGAATCGGAGCTGCGGGCACTTCGCGAGCGCTATGCCTCTCTTACTGCGCGTGAACGGGAGGTCATGGCGTTGATCGTGTCCGGTTTATTGAACAAGCAGGCCGGTGGCGAGCTCGGCATCGGTGAGAGCACTGTAAAAGCACATCGTGGTCAAGTGATGCAGAAGATGAAGGCGGATTCTCTCGCTGATTTGGTAAAAATGGCCGCGAGGCTCCGTATTTAACACCTCTAGATATCTTTGTAGATATCCCGCGCTTGTGCGCGCCTGCTTACGAGGCAGGCGCTCTACCAGGTACGCTTGAGTGAGGACGGTGGGCCTTCGACCACGGGCCCTATTCCAACCGGCCTCGCTTCCTCGTCAAATCGCGTTCCGTTTTCCATCATTTTCCCATTACCAGTTTTGTTTCAGCTAAGCGCCGCCAGATCAGCGTGTTAGGGTTAACTAGAGGAAGCTTGGGAAGCTTCTGTTCTACCGCCGAACTACGCCCGCTCGTTGTTTCTGATTAAGCCCTTGAAGACTGACTGATCCATGAGGTGGATGTATAAGAGGTGGATGTATAAAATGTTGCGCTTCGCCAGCTCGCGTCCGAGTCGAAAGTAGGTCTCCTCGATGTCGGGATATAGCGGCATACCTTGTGATCCCATTCGCGAATGGGACGGGATCGAAAGTAACCAATTGTCAATAAATGTGGTGACGATTTACCGCCAACCGAGAGCTGGGGCAACTGTAGTCAGAATTGCCTCCATGACATGCGCATTGTAGGCAACACCTAGTTGATTTGGGATGGTTAGCAATAGCGTGTCGGCTTCCGCAATCGCCTCATCTTTCCTAAGCTGCTCGATGAGAACATCTGGCTCAGCAGCGTAGCTGCGGCCGAAGATTGCCCGTGTGTTCTCGTCAAGGAAACCGATTTGGTCATCTTCCTGACCACCACGTCCGAAATAGGCACGATCGCGGTCGTCGACCAACGGGAAGATACTGCGGCTAACGGAAATGCGCGGAGTACGCGTGTGACCCGCTTGCTTCCAGGCCGCGCGAAAGGCGCGAATCTGGGCAGCCTGTTGGATGTGGAGCGGCTCACCGGTCTCGTCGAATTTGAGGGTTGAGGTCTGCAGGTTCATTCCTAGTTTCGCGGCCCATGCTGCTGTCGCGTTGGAAGCAGACCCCCACCAGATTCGATCACGCAATCCCTCCGAGTATGGCTCAAGGCGTAGGAGTCCCGGCGGATTGGGAAACATTGGACGCGGGTTAGGCTGCGCGAAGCCCTTCCCGCGTAACAGTTCGAGAAATTCTTCGGCATGCCGCCGCCCCATGCCTTCATCGTTCTCGCCTTTAATCGGACGATAGCCAAAATAGCGCCAACCATCGATGACCTGCTCGGGAGAACCACGGCTGATTCCCAATTGCAGTCGGCCGCCAGAAACTAGATCCGCAGCCCCAGCGTCCTCCGCCATGTAGTGAGGATTCTCATACCGCATGTCGATTACTGCGGTCCCAATCTCGATCTTTCGCGTTTTAGCACCAACCGCCGCGAGTAGTGGAAACGGTGATGCCAGTTGCTGCGCGAAGTGATGAACACGGAAGTAGGCTCCGTCCATTCCCAGCCGCTCGGCCTCCATGGCGAGGTCAATGGACTGCAGGAGCGCGTCGGTCGCCGACTGTGTTCGTGACTGCGGTAAAGGTGTCCAATGACCGAATGAGAGGAAGCCAATTTTCTTCATGCAATATAAGTCTCCCATATCGCCGATATGGAACAGCAAGGCGCTTGAACGGTACCCTTCTCTTCAATTATGTTCGGTTGACGTTTCATAGCAAAACAGTGGGCGAACCCGATTGGCGACCGATACAGAAAAAGACTTGGTCTCCGTGAAGTTTTGCTGGCTTCGTAACTATGCGGAAGATCCGGCGCGAAGCCTTCGCGCCCGGCGAGCAAATCCATCCTATTGCAGATCGCCGCTGTGTGGTCCGTGCACTGACTCCTTCGCTCTCACTGCTTTGCGGAACTCGCTGACGTAGGGTACGGCTCGCCGAAATACGGAAAATCCGGGCGCGTCAGGCGTATATCGGGCGCCACCCCATCGCCGAGAGCAGTGTTCGTGACCAGGGTGAGAATCACGTCCATCACGTCGTCGCAGAGGCCGCGGCCGTTGAAGGCGGCAAAGCTGAATGAGGCGGGCGTATCCAGTTCGTACGGGAGGACCGATGGGCAGATTCGCGCGAGGAGCTGGGTAGCGTAGGCGGATGGGTCGGCCGCTGAGTGGGCGAGCATGGTGACTTTTTCCACGAAGTTGCGCATTGGTTTGGAGAACAGCGCCACTTCGTCCGCCGGGACCGCGCGGTTGTAGTTTTCCGATGCGTCGTGCAACGAAGGATCGGAGAGTAGGAAGTGGGTGATCATCGGCAGGCCCCAGCGCGATACCTGCACCTCCGGCGCATGCCCGTAGAGCGATGCGGTGGCCCAGGCATGCACCAGACCTCGGCCGATCAGGCTGCTGGGGACCTCGAGTACGATGGCGGTGACATTGTTGCCGACGAAGAAGTTCTGGCCATTCTGGAACGCCTCCGGGGCAAACCGGTTTTCGGACCACAGAGCTTTTCTGAAGGCACCGAAACCGACGCCATTGGTGGCGAACAGATCGGGCGCGAGGCCTGCGTACGCGAGGCAGCCCTGATCCGCAGTCACGACGCGTCCCGTGTTTCCGGAAATGATGAGTTCGCCCGCGGCGCCCTTCAGAGCGTCGTCTCCGGTGGCGCGCCGGACCGCGAAGGACTGAACGTGCCGGTACCCGCTACCATCGGCGTGGGCGGGCGCGCCGAACTGGACCTTAAAGGCGACGTCTTCGCGAAGATCGCGATCCGTGTCGAAGCGAAAGGCGTAGAGGCCTTCGTCGCGGAAGGTGTCTGGCGCGCCGACGCCGGCATTCGGATTCACGGTCAAAGCCATGACCGTTGTGCCCGGGCGGCCGCGAAACAAGTAGAAGTCGCAGATGTTGATGCGGGGGTCTTCTTTTGCGGTAGGCGTATCGAAATGATGCGACATGGCAAATCTCCTCCTACAGGGTTGGACGCGAGGCGTTCAGAAATCCAAGGCGGACGATCAGTCGGGCTGCTTATCCGTGTCGTCGTCCGTCCGCCCGAACGAAGGGAGGTACCGGCCGAAGTTCAATTCGAAGTCGCTCCGAACACCGTAACCGATATTACGAACCTTCGCACGGCGCGCCTGCGCACCTGGCAAGGCCAGCAGTGGGAAGAACAGGTCGTTGCTCGACTGAAGCTCGGTAGCTGTCGGCGTCCCGAACCGATTGACCTGGGCCTTCGCCGCGGCCAGCGTTTCACGGTCGAACGAGGCCAGGCGCCGGACGAGACTATCGACAAACGAGTCGAGCGCGTCGTCGTTCAGCGTGCGGTTCACCCAGCCATAACGCTCGGCGATGTCAGCGTCGAAATCGTCGCCGCTGAGGACGATCTCAAGTGCGCGCGAGCGGCCGACCAAACGCGGGAGCCATTCCAGCGCTCCGCCGCCCGGGACCAGTCCGACGCCGATCTCAGGTTGGCCGAATATGGCGCTTTGCCGGCTGGCGAAGCGCATGTCACAGGCCAGCACGAACTCGTTACCGATGCCGCGCGTGCGGCCGCGAATCTTGGCGATGCTCACGACTGGCGTGGACGAGAGGCGCAGCACAAAGTCGCGCCAAATGCCCAGCGCCTCTGGCCGTTCAGCCGCTTTGGCTACGTCGAGATGGGCGACAAAAAAATCGGGATTCGCCGACTGGAACACTACGACCTTCACAGACGGGTCTGCCTCGAGGTCGGTCATCAGCGCTCCCAATTCGACGATCGTTGCGGGAACAAACATGTTGATCGGCGGGTTACTGAAAGTAATCGTCCACCGGCCGGGATAGTTGCGGTCGGTGTTGAACTGCGAAGGGTCGCTGCTTTGTTGCGTAGCTCCTGCTTGGCTCATGATATCGCTCCTCTTTTGGATTGAATTAAGGTTGGTCTTTTGCGAACGCTAGGCGTGTGGCCTTCTCTGTCGTCGACGGAAGCGCGACAATTCGGGAAGGCGGCGCCTGCGCGCGCCGCCCCGCCCGACATTCGAACTAGCGCAATGACCGGAAGCCTGCGCGAAGCTCTTCGGAGAAGAGTTTCGGTTGCTCCCAGGCCGCAAAGTGCCCGCCCTTGGGAAGCTCGTTGAAGTGAATGAGCTTGGGGAACGCCCGTTCCGCCCAGCTTCGTGGAGTAGGATAGAGTTCGTCAGGAAAAACGCTCACGGCGGTCGGGACAACGACGCCTCTGACGCCGAAGAACGAATAACCCTTGTTTTCCCAATAGAGACGAGCCCCCGAGAGCGCCGTATTCGTCAACCAAGTGAGGGTGATGTTGTCGAGGACGTCGTCTCGTGTGAGGCCTTCGCTGCCTGCGGCAAAGACACGCGCGATCATCTCGTAGCTGCGCGCGTCGTGATCAAGGAAATAAGCCGCCAGGCCGACAGGGGAATCAGCGATTCCGTAAAGCGTCTGAGGGCGCAGACCCATCTGGTATCCGTAGGCGATTCCCTTTTGATAGACGAACTGTACACTCTCGTAAGCGGCCTTTTCGTCGGCGGAGAGATCCGATGGCGCCGGCGCTCCTGAAAAAGCAGCCTTGTCGACGTCGGCCGGGAAGATCCCGGGCATGTTGGTGTGAATGCCGAGCAACTCCGGAGGCGCTTGCACACCCATCAGCTCGGTGATGACTGCACCCCAATCGCCGCCTTGCGCTACGAATTTGTTGTAGCCGAGGCGCTTCATCAGCACCGTCCAGGCACGCGCAATGTGGGCGGGGTCCCACCCGGTCGTGGCCGGCCTGCCGGAAAAACCATAGCCGGGCATCGACGGAACCACGATATGGAAAGCGTCGGATGCATTTCCGCCGTGTGCGGTGGGATTGGTTAGCGGATCGATGATCTTCAACTGTTCGGTGATCGAGCCGGGCCATCCGTGCGTAACGATGACCGGCAACGCGTTTTCGTGTTTTGAACGAACGTGAATGAAATGAATGTCCAGCCCATCGATTTCGGTGATGAATTGGGGCAAGGCGTTCAATCTTGCCTCGCACTTGCGCCAGTCGTATTCGGTGCCCCAATAGCGCGCAAGCGCTTGAGTTGTCGCGAGCTGCACGCCTTGGGTTGTATCTGTGACCGTTTCCCGTTCCGGCCACCTGGTGTTGTTGATGCGCCTACGCAATTCGGTGAGTTCGGTTTCCGGAACATTCACCTTCTGAAACGGGCGAATCGCATCTGCCTGGGCGCTGCTTCGTTGTGTAGCACTGGTTTTGGTCATGGTGTCCTCCTTTTGAGTAGTTTTGTATTCCTCGCCTGTGGACCTGGCGACTAACTGTTTTCTCGTGGCTGGGAGGACGAGTTCCGTCGGTAGGCGGCGGAAAGCCTACCACAAGTTGAGCGTCCGGAGCATTAAATCCCGGTAATGTCGGCTAGTGTAGACCGATCGACCGCTCCATGTTGCTGGGTTCTGCTGGGAGATAATTCGGTAGGTTCTGGGAAGTATGGGTATCCCGGGTTTCGTGGATTAGATTCCTGTGGCCTTCGACTGAATCATGATCCTCATAGATAAAGACTTCCGCGATCTGCTTCCGCCTTTGCCTCCCGAGAACCGCAGATTGGTCCCAACGTGGGAGGGTTGCCATCCAAACAAGTCGTTGGCTGGGGACGTAGTTCAGTTGGTTAGAACGTCGCCCTGTCACCTAATGTCATGCTGAACCGGGGAAGAATGCTATAAGGGTTACCTTGCGTTGTTTTTGCGTTGTAAGACCGGGAATGATGGGTAGTGATGGGACGTGATGGGCAGCTAAGTCGTTGAATTTTCGCTGTGTAAAGTAGCCGCGGGGTAGGTAGCGGCATTTCGAGGGTGGATGAGCGGTCGCCACCTTAAGTTAAGACCCTTACCAGGCGGCGACGCACTGCCGGAGAGTGAATTCGGAGGTACGACTACCCGGCTCATGATCAGCGTGCCGCCGTTGCTCCGCCGTTCCGGGCTTCGATAGCCCTGACCGAGTTTTCAAACGCCTTTTTCAAAACGCCCGTGCCGATGGTCCCGAGCACGAAGCCGAGCAGCCGTCCCCTGAGGTTCTTGCCTTCGCGTACGACGACTACGTCGATGTCGGTCAAACCATCGGGACGACGTGTGAAGGTGTAGGTGTGGCCGGAGGCGCCTCCCCACGTGTTGGAGTCGGTCGTCGTGAGGACAACGTGGTTGGGATCGGACCAGTCGTAGTGCAGGCGTTCCTAGATGCCCCCAGAGCCTTCGGTGACGTCGGCCTGCGAGGGGCCCCGGTCATGCACCTTGAGGTACTCGTCGGCGCTGTTGCCAAAGAGCTTCGAGCGGCCGGGCCCGAAGTCGGTGAGCCCAGCGACGTACTGCTCGGGCGTCGAGGTGGTTGTCTTGTGGAGGTGGATCGTGGACATGCGTGCTCCTTTCTTGGGCGGTGTCACATCAAGGTGCGTAACGGCTTCATCAAAAATCAGCGTCACGGGCTCACCGGTCGACGAGCTGCTGGCCACCATCGATGTCGTACGTCGCTCCGGTGACCGCTGTGTTCGTCATGAGGTGGACGGCGAGCGCGGCGATGTCGGCCGGTCCTACGACCCGCCTGATGGGAAGCGTTGAGCGAAGCTGATTGCGCCGGTTTTCAAGTTGATCGCCGAGCAGCGATGCGGACAACGGCGTGTCGACGAAGCCCGCCGCGATCAGATTGACACGAATGGGTGCCAGCTCGAGCGCAAGGTTCTTCGTCAGGGCGGGCGTCGCGGCCGTGAGAGCCGAGATGAGGGCCAGCCCCGGCGCCGTGCGGCGGCCGCCCGTGCCGCCCATGAAGAGCAGAGTTCCATCCGGGCGAACCTTCTTTGCGGCGTAACGCGCGACCTGCAGCGGCAGAAACAGATGGGCTTCGACGTTATGGCGCGCCTTTTCGATGTCGAAGTCCGCCAGCGGCGCGTAGTAGGGACCCGGGCCAGTGACCATCACGTGGTCGATCGGGGTAGGAAGCTCGTCGAAGAACCGCTCGAGGCGCGCGAAGTCGGTGGCGTCGAAAGCCGCAGTGCTCAGCACGCTGAGCTCGCGTGCCGCGTGCACGAGGTGATCCGGGTTGCGGCCGGTGAGAATCAGGTTGGCTCCCTCAGCGCGTGCTGCTCGGGCCGTTTCAAGCCCGATACCGGCGCTTCCGCCGATCACGACGACTGTTTGCCCGAGGAGTTTTGGTTCGCGCTGGATGGGAGACGCGGTGGTTGCGCTGCTCATGATTCCTCCGATCTCCAAACCTGGCCGCCGCCGATGACGATGACTCTCCAGTCGCTCACGTCGGCAGCTCCGTCCCGGCCTGCTCCGCCACCGTGTACTTGGCGTACCATTCGGGCCAGTTCGGATCTGCCTCACCGATGCGCTTCTCGTGCTGGCCGTGGGCGACCGCCGCACGCCGAAGCGCGCTCTCCAGGTCGCTTGTGGAGCCGAACGAAGTCGCGCCAGAGTCGACACGCCCGGGAAGCCGGGTCGTGATCTCCTGGAGCAGCCAGACGTTACCGTCGGGATCGCTGAACTCGGCACGCGAGCGGTAGGTCCGATGCTCGGGATCCGGACCACTCTCGCGGCCGTTCGGGCCGATGTGAAAGATCTCGCCTACCTCGATGCCGGCGGCGACCAGCGCGTCCCGGGCGGCGGCGATGTCGGAAACGATCAGGTATCCCTTGCCTGAGCCGGGCGCGGCCGACGTGAGCTTCGTGCCGAATTGGACTGAGCACCCGGAGCCGTGCGGCGTGAACTGGACAACGCCGGGCGGCGTTTGGTCCAGCCTCCACCTGAGCCTCATGTAGAACTCCTTCGCGCGGTCAACGTCCGAGACGGGGATGACGACGACCTCGACTTTCATGTCGACCCTTGCGACGCTCGTGCCGCTAATCGCGTCGTTAGTACGGACTGCCTTGGTGCTCATGGCTGCCTCCTTCGTTGTGTCGGGATGACTGTCGCGTTTTCACAAACTACGCCAGAACAAATCGCCGGTCAAGAAACAGTCCCCGCGCAGTCGGACCAAGCCCCGATAAGTCGGCATCTCGCCAGCAATACAACAGTCACGGCTAGCGTTTGTCAGGACCTAGCCCGAAGAAGCAACCTTGCAGAGGCGGAAAACGCGAACAGTGCTGTAAACTCGGGATCGCCATGCATCCCATCGCCTTGGGCGCATTGTTCGCCCTTCAGTGTTTCCGCGTGCTGTTCCTGGCCTTGCACGATTGGATTCCTCTGAGGAGGCGAACCCAGGCCGCAAAATGGTCGCTGCGACGCTCATCAGCCTCATTCCCTTTGCGATCGGACTCGCCGCCAGCGCCGTCTACTTTGGCAGAGCCTATCCGGCGTGGTTGTTCTGGTGGCTCTGGATCAGCTACGGCCTTTTATTGGTTGGCGAGTTGACGGCCTGGTGGATTCCATACCTGTTTCACCCAGAGCCAGAGCGCGCGGCGCGCTATCAGGTGATGTTCGGCGCGACGCACGCTTTCCTTCCCGAACGCAACGGCGGTTGGGGACGTAGTTCAGTTGGTTAAAACGCTGCCCCATCGCTCGTTAGAATCCCACACTGTCACGGCGGGTCTGAGCGAGTTGCGTCGCTCCCACACTAGTCTCAATCATTTGCATACGAATAGTTCCTCTCGTTCTTTATTTTCAGGCCCATTTCTGGCGTCACGCACGCCTACTAGGATCTGCTCCTTGCACCCGGTGGCGGGAACCTGTCGCGGTCGATCCGCTCGATTGCTCCCTTCAGCAACTTCTCGAAAAGCGTGTTGTCACCGCGCATGAAACTTGCGTCGCTTGCCATGTACAGTTCCTCTCGTGAACCTTGTTCCAATCAATCCAATAGCTGTTCTTGTAGGCCAGCTCGCGGACAAATTCTCGCTGCGTTCTTCCATTTCCTTCTCGAAAAGCATGCACGGCGTTCAATGTTCCTAGAACCTCTGCCACACGATCGGCGAATCGCTCTTGATTTAGACCATGAAGATGTTGGCCCTTGGACAGTCGTTCAAATAGGTCTTTCAATGTAGATTCGATGTGCGGCACATGGGCAAAATATGAATTCCCTTTTGCGATGTCTACTGTTCGAAACTCTCCGGCCCATTCGTAAACGTCTTGGAACAGATAACGGTGAATTCCTCGTAGGTGTTCAATATCGAAGGGCCCAAAGAGCGGACATTCTAGAAGCTCTAAGGACCGTTGTCCTACTCGGTCCCCTTCAAAGCGGTCTAGTATTTCCTGATTACGGATCCCACGAATTTTTTTGAGGACCGTCGTACCCGGATAAACGTACGGGTCGGAACTCATCGAGGAAACTACAGGCCTGTCGGGAGGGCTCGAATCAGTTCCCCGGCCTGTTCAACAGAAACTTCACCTTCAATGTAGCTTTGCCAAATCTCCAACGCCTTCGGACTAGGTTCCAGTCCTTCGAGGCGGACATTGGCCACAGCGTTCTGAACGAACCGCTCGCGCCAGGCGCGGGCCTCTTTTTCCTGTTCAGCAATCGGTTGGGGGCGTAACACACTCATCGCGTAGCCTCGCGAGCCGAGAAAATCTACTGTACTTCTATTATAGCAGAGCTGCCCGTCCCCTGACCTCTCCGCCAGACCCCGATCAGGCCGGCCATGGATGGTCCAGCGGGCAGAATCGGCTGAGGAACCGCAGGCATGACAATCGATCCCGTCAAGCATCACTCTCGCCGAGGCGCAGCCTTCCTCTCCGATTCCAGGACCTTCTTCAGTCCCTGAAGATTCTCTCTGAAATAGACCAGGTCGGCATGGAACATCGCCACCCCTCTTCTCAGTCGAGTTGTCTCTCGGGCGAACTGTTTCCCGTGAATCAGACGGTCAAGCGACGTCGCGTGCTCAAGCAAGGGTTCAATTCGGAGCCTTGTCCAGTCCGTCTTTGCGTCGAGGGTAGCGAACGCGTCTCTCAGACGCTCGAGGCGCTTGATGACCGAGGGAATGTCCTGCTTGTAGGCCCGATCCACGATGTCCTCCTCGAACTGAAAGTTCTGTACCCCCAAATCTACAGGCTGCCGCTCCGGTAGGGCAATACCGTAGATGTTGATGGTGGCTACCTACTTCGGAGCGGAGGCGTCATCGAGACTCCTCAAGCGGTAGCGGCCCGGCTTTGCTGCCTTGCATCCGACCATGCCCTAAAATTCCAGTGCTTGTGATTTACTCTCACCTGAGCGACTTCACTAGGCGCAAACGGTACATCTTCGTATCCGCGAACCTGGATGATGCAGCCCTCACTTGCGATGGCCTGGTCAAAACACCTGCCGTCCTTAAGAGTGACTGAGACAACTTGATAGCCGATGCCCGTTTCCGCATTGCGCTTCAATTCAGCGACACTGTCAGGCGGAACGGGAGTTAAACGCTTCATTGTGGTACCTCTCAAAACGGTTTTGGAATCGCCGGGCGGCCTGCGGAGAACGTCTTAATCTTACCAGCAGAGCATGAAGCGTGTCATGTTCTGGCGATGGTTGAAACGCGACGTCTAATTCTGATAGGCGGGATACGGCTTCAGAGACCTAGCCGTCTTTCCAACGTCTCGATAGCCGGAACTGCATGTCGGTGTTCAACCAAGGAAGCCTAACATCAGCCTACACACTGTTGGCGCAATTGAACTAGAATGAGTTTGTCGTGAGAATTGGAATCGATTTCGGAACCACGCGAGTGGTAGTCGCTGCGGCTGACCGTGGCAACTACCCCCTTGTCAATTTCGAGACGTCAGACGGACAGATACGGGACTGGTTCCCAAGCCTGATGGCGGTTTCGGAAGACCGACGCATGTATGGATGGGAGGCAGCGGCGCAGCAGGGCAAAACAGGCTGGACCATGGTGCGTTCTCTGAAGCGCCAGCTAAAAAGCGCCGGTCCCTACAGCACCATCGAAATTGCTGGCCGGCGGCTCAATCTGAGCCTAGTCCTGACCGAGATGATGATGGCTTTGCGTCGGGAACTCATCGACAGATCTACATTGGGCGCCAGCAAATTCGACAGGCTCCAGGTAATGCTGGGCGTCCCAGCGAACTCCGACAGCAACCAGCGATTTCTCACGGAAGAGACGGCCCGGGCCGCGGGCTTTGATGTGCTTGGACTGTTGAACGAGCCGTCGGCCGCTGCGATTGAGTTTGCCTATCGGAATAGCAAAGACCGCAAGAATCGTATGGAAGGCGGATTGCTTGTTTATGACTTGGGCGGTGGAACCTTAGACGTATCACTCGTAGCTCTGGGCGAAGCCGAGCACTGCGTCATCGCATCGGATGGCATACCCGATTTGGGGGGCGACAATTTCGACGAGATTCTGGCCCTGCTGACCCTGGCGGAAGCCGGAAGACCTGGGCGGGAAGAGGACTCACTTACGTCCGCGGAGTGCTACCTATTATTTGACGAATGCCGCGAGAAGAAGGAAGCTCTCAACCCCAACAGCCGCAAAATCACCGTCGATCTGGAGCGCGTCCGGAAGGATTGGAGAGAAGTCTCGATCGGTGTGGACGCCTTCTATGAGCGTTGCAGGCCTTTAGTGGAAGCGTCTCGCAGCGTTGTAGAAAACCTGTTGACGGCCCATCCGAACAACGCAATTGATACCTTGTACTTGACTGGGGGTGGATCGGAGTTACCTTCCGTCGCCCGCACTCTGCGCGAGACGTTCGGACGCAGAGTACGACGTTCTGCTTACATGCGTTCCGCCACAGCGATAGGATTGGCGATCCGCGCAGAAGGGTATGAAGACCGTCCTCTCCGCGACCAATTCACAAAAAACTTTGGCGTCTGGCGTGAAGCGGATGATGGCCACAATGTCGTGTTCGATGTCATATTTCCGCGCGGAGTAAAGCTTCCCTCCAGGGGCGAGGACCCGCTGCATATCGTTCGCCTGTATCACCCGGTGCACAACATCGGCCACTTTCGTTACCTGGAATGTGCCCAACTGGACGCCAACAATCAGCCCGCGGGTGAGATCAGCAATTGGGATGAGATTCGCGTAGCCTTTGATCCCAATCTACCGGATTCCACGGACCTTACTGTTCAACCGGTCCGCCGTATTGCTCCCACGCACGAGCTACTGATCGAAGAAGAGTACACCTGCAATGCAAACGGCGATGTAAGAGTCAGAATTCGCGACAAAATCACCCAACAAGCGAACGAATACCGACTCGGCCGCTGGTCGAAGCATCGCAAGAGAATCAAACAGGGATAAAAGCCACTACCCCACCCACTTTCATTCGCCAAAACACCGCGACGCCTCAGTGTCTTCCATGTTTTGGCGAAGGACAAGACTAGATGGCAACGTAGTTGTGACTAGCTGTCAAGTAATCTCAGCTGTTGCATCCCTCCTGAACCTTCATTACCACCAGCGTCACATCGTCGCGCTGTGGCTCGCCATTTGCGAAGTCGGATACTTCGGCCAGAATGAGTTCAACGATTTCGCTCGGCGCCATTCGGCTGCAAGACCGCAGCAGGCTCTCGAGCCTTTCCACGCCCCAGAGTTGGCCGGCAGTATTGGCCGCCTCCGTGATTCCGTCTGTATATGCCACCAGAATATCGTCTTTCGCCAGTTGGAACTGAGTTGCCTTGAACTGAGCTTCTGCGTACACGCCAATAGGCACAGCTTCGGCGCGCAAGTGGAACAGTTCGCAGCATTGCGTTCGGGGCCTCACGATGATCGGCGGGTTATGGCCAGCATTCACATACTGCAACATGCGACTCGCGGGCTCGTACTCTGCATAGAAAAGTGACGCAAAGAAAGCCGTCGGGGATGATTCGTGAACAAGACGGTTGACGTCTCCAATCAGCGTAGTAAGGTCCAAATATGGGTGTAGCGCCTGTGCTCGAAGGGAAGCCTGCAGGCTCGCCATGAGAAGAGCTGCGCCAATTCCTTTTCCGGACACGTCGCCGATAGCAATACCCCAGCGTCCGCCAGATAGGGAAAGGAAGTCGTAATAGTCGCCTCCGATGCCACGAGCCGGCTGGTAGAAGGTTTCACTGGCGAGACAGGGAATCGAGAAGCTCTGCGGCGGGAAAAAGGCCTGTTGGACATCTTTCGCGCCCTCCAAATCTCTGCGAAAAGCCCGGTGGACTCCCGAGTCAGAATCCGATTTCTTGAGGTATTCCACTAGTGTTTCTACTTGGTTCCGCAATAAGAGGCTGGCTTCTTTTCCTCGCCCGTTCTTGAGAGCATCGATAATCGGCTGATGTGATTCGACCACTTCGGGAAGATCTTTTGCGAGCTTCTCAATGGCAATGCGGACGCGCACATCGAACCCCAGAGTTTCCCACACCCGCTGGAGCATGGTATTCCCCGACGCCTTCAGTATGCATTTGTGCAATTTCGCCTCATGTTCTGCGTAAGCGTCCAGGTCGCCGGTGGTGACTGCGGAGCGCAGGCAATCTAATTCCTTCTCCAATTCCTTGGTATTACCTTTGAGCACTTCCGCGGCTGTTCTTCCTGAAATTTCCTCGAGCGCGGCCCGTATCTCATAGGCTTCCTGCAACTCTTTGGAGCTCGGAGAATGCACCACGACGGAGAAATCGCCCGAAATCGTTAGCAATCCGAGCGACTGGAATTCTCTGAAGATCTTTAGTGCTGATTCGTCGTCCAGCCCGTACTTGGCCGCAACCTCCCTTAGGCGCACGCTCTGGCCCGGGCGGTACCCGGCGCAAAACAATTCTCGAGCCAGTCGTACTCGTCCCAATTCGTTCAGCTCACCATCTGCGTTAACGATCGACACAGCCTTGCATTGGCCCACCAAAGTCATCAGATTCTCTCCTTGACCTATTCAGATGGATTCTGCGGTTCTTCACCGGAACCGCAGTTGGCACACTTGGTGCCATCTACCAGAAAACACAACTCAAAGGGCGTGGGCTGGGGCCGCGGCGAGAACATTCCGTACCACGAAGCATCCGGCTTGGGCCTGGGAATGATCGTTTCCGCGTGTTTCACGTTTGATGCAAGTGACCTTGATTCCGTTTTGTCAACATCCTTAAATCTTTCGCGCCTTGAGCCTGATTGACCGTAGCTCTCCTCGATTCAGCGGCATGGATCATCGGTGTGGGCAATTCACTTGCCGCCGTCACTGCTCCTTCGTGCTGCCTGGGAATTCGTTTCTTCCCAGACAAATTCG
>Ga0206996_1018_pt1 | contig 42000 bp, 38 predicted proteins | sample Alteio_BWMinCont_2_FD_153467 | JGI IMG/M metagenome (GOLD analysis project Ga0206996, IMG submission 153467) | Enriched cells from forest soil in Barre Woods Harvard Forest LTER site, Petersham, Massachusetts, United States -... | ecosystem: Environmental > Terrestrial > Soil > Temperate forest >...
GGTTGGTGAGCGTTGGTATGTCTCTTGTTTTCAATAGGGCTCGTCGATTTGAATGAATCATCAATGTTTAAGCGGCTTCCAGAAGGGGGCAAATCGCCAAAACCTAGTAGCAAAGTAGTAGCAAGAGAAAGCGAAATGCCTACGATGTGATGCAGTTGGGCATCGAACTAAAGACAGCGCGAGGCCCACGAGATTCCCGGCATCGGAGAATAAAAACGCCGAGAGTTCGCACTTCCGCAACGATCACGCCCGAAGCACAAAGCGAAACTTCATATCTTCCCCGAACCACATGATGTAGTTGGTTCCCCAGGCGTTGTTAAAAAGGTTGGAGTGAATTCCCGCCGTGAGATCGGGCTGCGACCTCGAAAAATAGAGCGGCGACTTTTTCCCCAGAGCGACCAGTGGCGCATCAATGGTCTCTACACTCAGTGAACCGCTCTCGTCACGGTATTCGAGGCCCTTGGAAAGCGCATGCATGTGACGGTTACCTCCTGCGACAACGTCCGTTGGGGAAACCTGTTGTCCCGATTTCTCCAGCAGCCAGCCACCCGGATCAGATGCGATGGGATGGAAGCTCAGCCACATCGCTTCTGGCATGCGCGTCGCCCTCTTGTTGAACCAGGAAAAGCTCAAGTGCAAGGCGGGTTCTTCTTCCGGCATCCATAGTTCCAGATACATTTTTTCCGGAAACGCAGCGCGACCGCTGCGCACGGATTCGGTATCGTCGATTTTCAACTGGGCCAAAAGCCGATGACCCTTTTTGTCCTCTTCGAGTTGTAAATCGACGAGGGAGGGAAGCCATTCCTGACTTTTTGCCCCAAATCGTTCAATGTTGGGCTTGCCAAAATCTTTCTTCGCCCAGTCTTCCTCGCTGATGACGTAACTGTTGAAGAATTGCGAGTAATCTTGTTGCGAAAGTGTTTGATAGGAAAAAAGGGCGAGGAGGTGCTCGGCCGACGCCCATTCTCTCTTTTGTTTCCTGCTGTAGAGGTCGCGAATAGCTCCTGTCGCAGGGTCGATTCCGAGCTTGAAGTGCAGTGTTTCAATTTCGTAGGGCGAAGACAGCGCGCGGGCATTGGCGAGCTTCGGCGGAATTGCTTGCTGCAGATCTCGCAGCGCGTTTTCCGCTTCGCTCCGCAGCGCCACCGGTAGCGTAGCAATTCCATTTGAGAGCTCTTGCCGCTTCTCCTGCCAACTGAACTGCACAATCTTATAATTTCTTGTGTCAAGCATCGTCGCCAGATCATTTGGCGTGTAGTGATCGAAGTCTAGCCATGTCTTGGTGTCTGTTCCCCAGGTGTGCTCGATTTCAAGAAGAAGGTGTCGCAGCAAAGCCAGGTCGGTCGAATCCCCAATCGAAAACTTCTTTTGCGTCAGCCACTGTTCGCGCAGGCGGGTTATTTGACGGTACCGCGCGAGCTTGAGGGGGTCGCTGGCGACGCCGTGGATCCAGGTGTCTCCAATTTCGCTTGTGACAACTGGCAGTGAATTCTGGTGCGGCGCCACTGCATTCGCTATCGTGGTCAGATCAGTCGCTAAAATCTCGGCGTTTGGAAATTGTTTGCCGAGCGCCGTATAGGTATCGTGAATCTCCTCGAGTGTGTGTGGGCCGCTGTCGTCATCCCGCACGACCGTGGCGATTGCTAGGTCCGATCCCGGAACTACCGAAACCGCGCCATAGCCGGGATGATACATAACGGTAAGCATGGCCCCACTCCGATCTTTCCAGGCGAAAAGAGGAGGTACCTGCGCCGGCGTGCTCGCATCGTTCACGCCAATCTCCAGGAATTTGACGCCACTTTCGGCTAGCGGCGAGACCAATCCACGAGTGTGGCCAGGTACATCGGTCATCTTGGTGCCCGTGGTTTTCCTGCCGAATCGCCGATCGAGAGCCTGTGAAAGCCCGATGCCGCCAGCGATCAAGGACGGAGTCATTAATTCGGTCTGCCAAGTGAAGGGAAGTGCATGCCAGGCAATGTCGCCCTCGTTCACGGCTTTTTCGATGATTTTGCGCTGCTCGGTCGACGCTTGTTCAAGAAACTCGTAGAGAAGCCAGGACCCAGTAGTCCAGACGTAACGTTCCTTTCCTCCAGAAAGGCGAAGTTGGCTCGCGGTCTGTATCGCTTTCGGAAAATATTCTTTGAAAAACCGTTGCACCACGCCAACCTGCGTGTCCGCGAATCCCGCATCAAAATGACATTTGAACGCCACGAGCACCCGCTTTACGTTTGGGTTAGTTGCCGGCGGATTCAGAACATTCTGCAACGCCAGCAAAGCAGATCCTTTCGGCAGCAATGCACCGCCGAGAAGCGATTTCATGAATTTGCGCCTGTCCATGTTCAGAGCCCCAGTGAGATAGGCGGTGACGCTGCAGTTTTGAACTTCCGTATTGTTCGTAAGGTCGTCAGTCAACGTCTCCTCCGATCACTTTGCCCGCCACCCTGTGGGCCTAGCGAATAAGATTCTGGCATCAGCGCCATAAAACACATGATGAACGATTGTGCGTAAAATGAGTATCTTTAGAGAATAAGGATATGACTCGATGATTTATCCCAACGATGCTAATGGAGACTCGCTGCGGCGCATGGAAGCCGAGGGAGACGACTTGAGTCGCCCCCGAAATATAGATTTCAAGTGGTCTTCTCCAATAAAAAACTCAGCTGAAAAGTTTGGAGAGTTATATCCCGAAGTAGAGATCTCTTTGCGCAATATTCTCACGGCGGAGCAGGTACAGATGCCGGAGACCGGATCGCTCGACATTGGATTTCTTCCTCTGCCGATTGGAGGGCAGTCGACCGTCGATGTTGTCACAGTGCATCGCGAACCCTTCGCGCTCGTCGTACCCTCGTCCCATAAACTAGCAAAAAGAAAAGGGTGCGCCTATGCGAAGTTCGGGCGAGAACTTCGTGATGTATGAGCGTACCTGGGCCCCTGGATTCCACGATTTGATGATCGGGATACTTCGCGATGCCGGGATTGTTCCCAATGTTACTCAGACCGCAGGAGAGGTCCCAACGCTGATCTCACTCGTCCATTCGCGCATGGGTATCACCATTGCGCCGTTATCGGTGGTTAAACATAGTGCCGCTTCGGTAGTGGCCTGTGTCTTAGACCGGATACCGATGTCTGAAATTGGTATGGCCGTTCGTAAAGGACCTCGAGCGCCGGTCGTCGACAACTTCAGATCTTTCGCGCTAACAAAGTTTTTTACTACGTTCGGCTTCAGTTGAAATAGGAGGGGACTGAAAAGCGTCTCTAACTGATTGACTACAAAAGAGGAAGTGGCTCCCCGGGCTAGATTCGAACTAGCAACCCTTCGGTTAACAGCCGAATGCTCTACCATTGAGCTACCGGGGAACGGGCATGTAGACCTTTAATTTACAACAACTTGCGGCTGCGTGCCACTCTCCTCTCTGTTGACTTGGGTCCAACTTGGGTCCAACAACGGTTTCAGCTTGGCCATTTCAGGCGCGTGATGCTGGCGCAACAGCTTCGTGTAGTGGTCGATCATCTTGTCCGAAGAATGTCCACACCAGTCTCGAATGACTTGACGGCTCACTCCGGAGTACACGAGTTGAGAAATCCGTCCTCTTCGAAAAGCATGCATTCCGATGTCGGGTTGGAGCAGCTTCAACTTCTTCAATATTGGGTAAAGCGTGTCCCCCCGCATATTGGAAAGCCGAAGCGGTGTGCCATTTTTCGTCTGAAAGAGATAACCGGACCTTCTGCCCTTCAGGTGTTTCTTGAGCTCCTTAACTATGGAGGCGTCAATTGGCACCGTGCGGGTTCTGTCTTGATCCCCCGTATCGCTCTTTGAGGTATTCTCTTCGCCCTCCCAAACCGAGCGGCGGATCGTAATTGTCTGCTCGTCCAAATCCACGTCACTCTCAACCCTTAAGGCGAACAGTTCTCCGGCTCGCGCCCCGCTGCCGGCTGCCAGAGCGAACAATGAGCGATACATCTGAGTCTTCGCTGCGTTCACAATGGCTGCCATCTGTGCAACTGTAAAGTGCGGCAACTCGCGCTGCACAGCCTTAGGTGGTGCGACCTTCTTCCACTTGACGAGCCACGGCGACACAATGGGTTTGCCACTCTGCGCCATTTCGTCGAAGTGAAAGTTGTAGACCGCGCGGACGATACCGAAGAGGTTCTTGATTGACTTGCGAGAGAGGTCTTCCTCCTGCCACATCTGAATTAAACCCCGAACGACTGGATATGTGATTTCCTCCAGTGGGGTGTCCTTTAAATGTGGAAGGATGTGTTTGTTCAACTCGCACGACATACTGGACTGAGACGAACGTTTCTTGTTGACGATCAGGTGATGCTCTCTCCACCCACGGGCCGACAAACCGAAGGTAAGGACCGGCGATTGCGATCGAGCAAGATGACTAGCGTCGTTAATGCCTTGCTCTTCGATAAATTTCGCCAGCCATCTTTCGGCTTGCGGCTTCGTGAACTGGCTAGTGTTTCCGATTATCACTGTACGTCTGGCTCTCTTGTTCTGGCCCGGTACATCGACGCGGTATCTCCCGATGTACTTCGTGCCTTTAATACAAACGGAACCATCCTGTCCGGATCTGCGAGACATAGATCTCCTGTCTCGTTGACTCGGCACCGTAACCGTCTTTACATTATCCGGTTTCGGATTCGGTGGCAATGGCTCGGAAATCACAATCAATATCCTGCTCTTCATCTCTCCCTGACGGACGTTGATCCGGGGGCCGCTTTCGCGCCGGTGGCTTGACGCCCCTGTTCGAGTTGCGCTTGGGCTTTTGCGACGGTGCGGCGGGCGTAATTATTTGGATCGGCTTTATCTTCCGCGCGATAGTCTGCGATGCGCTGAATAACGACTTCGGGATCGTCGCCGCGGGCCAGGGCCCTCTTCGCGAAGGCCCAATCGTGCTCGGATTGGCTTTTGTGCCCGCTAGGTACCGTCCGTAAGCGTTCTTGGCCTTGGCCCAAATGCCTTGGGGGTTCGAGTGCGCCTTCGTGAATCGTGAAGTCGCGGGCCGTGTAAACGGCGTCCGTTTCCTGACGCGCATGGACGATGAATTCCTCAGTCAGTTTCCGGTTGGCAAAGCCCGGCAAGCGAAGCACACGAGTTGAATCCGTTGCTGCCGGATCGCCACCGAACTGATTCGCGAGGCTGTGCAACAAAGACTCTGCCTCATCCTGGCTGAATCCACTCACTTTCCACACAACCTGATGTTTGCCGGGAGAGGTATCGAGGACAAAGTTTGGCGCCGGGACTTCGACTGAATTTCGAATCGCTTCGAGAGCCTCGTCACCCTTCCTGTCGAGGTCGAGATAGACGTGGCGGATATCCTTTATATGTGGCTTGGTCCGGGTGTAGGCGCCGTCCTTAATCGGATTCATTCCCACGAATACGTCGGAACCAGCAGCACTCTGATTCGCTAGCCAAGCTTGAAAGCCGGGACTCGCGATGGCCGCAGCCTTGGCGATTGTTTGAACGGTGTGGTCTGTGAAGCGGTTCCGCACGAGAATCGCGGCGTTATCCATGGGTCCGAAAAGCTCCCGCACATACTCCGAGGCGGTGAGAGATCGCGGTGTGAATGCGGTGTCGGTGCTCATGTGAGATCCTGCTTGGAGAAGACCGTGCCGTAGTCGAAAAGGTCCGCGTCCGGGTCGTATCGGTTGATCAGGAGAACTTCTGAAATGTATCTGCGTCCAGGCCGGCGCTCGACGTGGACGACGACATTGAGCGAATCGGCGATGTTGGTCTTGATGGCCCGATAGGGGAGGTCCAAACCGCTCTGCAAAACACAACTGGTGAACCGTGCGAGGCCTTGTTGCGCAGAGTTCGCATGGATGGTGGACAGCGTGCCGGAGTGCCCGGTGTTCAGGAGTTGCAGGAGATCGAAAGCTTCGCCTCCGCGAATCTCCCCGAGAACGATACGGTCCGGGCGGTGACGGAGGGCTGCCTTTAGAAGATCCCGAATGGCCACCGCAGGAAGACCGTTCTGCTCGCGGCGGGCTTCAAACCGGACGAGATTTTCCTGAACCAGTTGAATCTCTGCCGTATCCTCGATCACGAGGATCCGTTCGTCTGGTGGAATGAATTTCCCGAGGATTGATAAAAGGGTGGTTTTACCTGTGCCCGTGCCGCCGCTGATAAGGATGTTCCTGCGCGCGAGGACGTAGTCTTCGAGGTGGTTCGCGAGAGCGCGGTCCAGAGTGCCCGCCCGAATCAAGTCCTCCATTTCGAAGTGGCGGGTGTTGAACTTCCTGATCGTGAGCGTGACACCGCCAAGGCTGCACGGCGGAATGATCGCGGCGACCCGGCTACCATCGGGCAGCCGGGAGTCAAGAATAGGCTTCGACTCGGAGATGTCGTCACCGAGTCGCCGGGCGATATTCTTCACAGCGACCATGAGGGATTTTTCGCCGATGGACACGCCCGGCACCTGTTGCAGAAAACCCTGTTTTTCGATGAACACACGGTCGGGACCGTTCACCATCACCTCGCTAATGGAATCGTCGAGGATGAGGTGCTCGATGGGCTTCAGGAACGGCAGGATCATTTCAAATCCGTTCATCAGAGTTTCCCTTTGGCGAGCTGGACAAAGTAAGAATCGTTCGGGTTGTTGTGGTGGGGCTTCAGGTAGCAAAACATCGGTGGTGTAGGATTGAGTCCGTCGTAGGCAATGACGACGGACTGAGCGTTGCGCAGCTCCATGAACGTCTTCATGTCGAAGCGGTAGTCGCTCTGCGTGTTGTAGCTCTTGGAGGCGACGATGTTGGCTTTGTGAGAGAGGGCCTTTCCGGTGAGCCAACTGACCTTGGTGTCGTGGCCGCTTTCGGACAAACTGTAGCTGACTTTGAGCTGGTCCTCGCGTCCACAGAAATCGCTCGCCGTCCTCGCGGAAAAATCATCGGAGAGCGAGAGAAAAATCTTGGTGCGGAAGGTCTGTAGAAGGGTGCGCCAGCTCTCGCCAGGCAGCGCGGAACGTAACGAGCTGATGCTCTGTGTGGCGATGATCGGGATGCACTTCGGCTGGCGCGAGAGACTGAAGAATTTCTCGTCTCCGGTCGGATCGCTTTCGCCAACGGTTGCGAAGTGCTGGTATTCGTCGCAAAGGAAGAGAACCTGCCTGAAGTACTGCTCGGGGTGCGCCTCGATTTTCGGAATGCGGTTGAGGACGGCGCGCTCGAAATCGAGCTTCATCATCACGCCCAGTGCCTTCGCGAGGCCGGCGTTCATGCCGATGGGGAAATTCAGGGCACAGACGCTTCCCTGCTCGATAAGCCAGGAGAAGGATGGCAGAGGCTTGCCGAACCGATTGTCCATGTTCTTCTGGGGGTCGTAACACTCCTTCTTCGGGCAGAAAACCCTCTTCACTTTGGAGTTGTCGTCGAAGAGCGAAAGGAAGACGGAAACACCTTCGACGATGGAGGTACGGAGCTTCGGCTCGATCCTGCGCCAGTCGTCGTTGAACCAGCGCTTGACGGCTTCCAGTTGCGCAAGCTTTTCCGGATCGGCTTGGGCCGGGTCAAGAACCGTGCGAGCCTCGAATTGAATGCCTCGTATCCTTAATATTTCCCGCAGTTCGGGGGTAGCCGGCGCAAGAAAGCGATCTTCCTTCTCATCGTGCACAAAGCCGAGACCTGCGACTTCGGCGGTGCGCTCGCCATAGACCTTTGGTGTGACGGCCACGTAATGGCGTCCGAGAATGATGTCCTCGGCCTCCGCGATCCGTTCTTCGAGGAGCGGCGGAGAGATAGCGCACTGGTAGACATCGAAGAAGGTGACGTAGTCGTAGGCGGCCTTATGAAGGAGAATGATGAACTTGACCAGGTTGGTGTAGGCCTGCTGCCAGAAAGGCTCCTTGCCACGGCCGAAAAGGTTGTTCAGGAGCGAGGCAATGTTGTATGCGAGAGCGTAGGCGTCCAGGTCATTGTGGAGAGGGTTGTAGCAGTATTCCGAATCGAGGCTGATTTCGATATAATCCTCGGCCCGCTGGTGACGTCCAAGAATGTCTTTTATCTTCCGGCAGAAGTCCCCCTTAACCTCAAGAACCAGACCGCCGATACGCTTATTTCTGTCGGCTGCTTTGTAGGCCAGAATCTGCTCCGCGAAGGGGAGCATGCAGCAGGAAGTTTTGCCACTGCCAATGGCGCCCAAGATGGCGATTCCGGTGAACAATCCTCGCTCGGGAATAGTGAGCCAAAAGGGAGCTTTGGCAGGCACCGGTTTGCGAGGGTTATGCACTTCGCCGACGACAAGAAAGAGGTCGCTTCTCTTACTTGGATCGGGATACTTGGGAAGGCGTCCTGGCGAGATGGTCCGACGCGCTTTCAGAGTAAGGATGTATAGGCCCGAGAGCACGGTCGAGCAGGCCAGGTACGGGGTGGTGAACAGAAGCGTGTAGTAGAGGTATTTGAAGCTCAAGAAAGCCTGCGGAGCGCGCATGGCAATGACACGCAGGAAGATCTGGTCCTCGGGGAAAGGGTGCGTATAGAAAAGGAACATTCCGGTGGCCATGGCAAGGATGGCCGAGATGAAGCCGCGTGATTCGAGTGCTCTCTGCATCAAGCCCTCCCTCGCGCTTCGGTGGGTTGGGCTTTGTCGGGGCCTGGCTGTGCCGTGCGGCGCGCTTCGCGCCACTTGCGGTATTCCTGATCCCGCCAGAGTTCCTTCCTTAGAACGGCATTCACAACGTGGTCGGTACTGCTCTCAATGAACCGGGCGTAGTCGTCGACGAGTTCGCTGACGGGCGCCTCAATGCGAAACTCCCGAGTCACAATTGCCGGCTGCTTCTTGATCAGTGGCATGTTGGTCCTCCTAAGTAAGTTGACTTGCTCCGAAGCTCTTTTCCGCACCGTGGAAAAAACAGCCGGCACAGTCATCTGTGCCGGAAGGCGGGTGCGACCCCACGAACTTTTTGGGCGGCTGAAAGCCGAAAAAGTGGGGTCGCACCCGCCCGATTTTGTGTTTTTTCCACGGTGACTTTCGCTTTTACTGCTTTCTCTATCTCCTGGGCGTTCAAGGAATTGCTCGCGCGAGAGGGTGCATAAACGGGAGAAGAAGAAGTCGAAGTGTGTAGTCCTTACCTTCTTCACCCTTTTCGCTCAGGTTCCTGTTTGGGATCCGTAAACCGGCTAAGCACTTCGGCAGCGAAACGTACGCTGGCGTGGCGGTAGTTGCCGCCAAACTCCTGGCGGATGTCGGCTTCGGTCACGCGTCCGACCTTCCATCCGCGATAGAGATGTTCGAAGCGTTGCCCGGCGAATCGGGTCTTGGCCTGATTGCGGAAAATCAGGTCGGCCTCCGTCAGAGACGTGTAACGGCTGAGGTCCCAGGCTTTGCGGATTTGGAAGTACCGAAGCAGGTCCGCCGATACGTCGGAACCGAGTGGAATGGCCACCAGGGAATCGAATAGTTCCTTGGCCTTTTGGAAGTGGAAATCGACTCTCGCCAGATAGAGGAAGCGGAACTCGGAGAGCTGCCGGAATAGGGGCAGATAGGCTTCGAGATGGCGCACAAAGCCCGTGAGGGTTACCTCTGGTCCTTGGAGGTAGGTGAACGTCACCACAGGCGAGGAAGCGGCATTGCCGAGAAACATCGGAAACTTATCGACGAAGTAGCGAAGGGTGGGCTGGGAAGTTCTCTGTCCGTGGTAGATCTTCGTGGGCAGGAACTGATTCGGAACCTTCAGTTGATCGCAGAAAAAGCTCGCCTTTTCAGACTCGGTTTCAAGGTACTGATACCCCTGGTTCAGGAGAACAAAATCGAGGATTCCGATACGCCGCTGGACGTATTCGATTTCATGTTCCCGGCGGTTGCGGATGTTCTCGCGGTCGATCTGGCGGTACAGCCGGCGGGAGAACAGGTGATAAACCGTTCCGCTCATTGGAAAGCATTCGGTGCGGGCGTGTTTTTTGGTGTGAAGTTTGCCCCAGAAAGTGGTCGTGCGCTTGCCCCAATGGGAAGCCGTGAAGGCCAGGAATTGACGTGCCACGAAGTACCCGGAATGCGTCGCCACGATGTAGAGAAAGCGGGCTTCCGCTTCGGTGTAGCCGAGGGCTTGGAGAGCATTGAGATGGGCTCGAGAGATGTTCATAGTGTGAGGATCCTTGCGGTGATTTCGTGTTCGTCGAGAACGCGGCGCAAGCGCCCTGCGTCTTCCGAATGCCCGTAGATCGAGAAGCCTGCGGAGGCTTTTTCCGCCATACCCCGCGGCCTGTAGTCGCGCGTCGCCAGTTCCAGGTCCACATGACGCAGTTCGAGCTCCGGAGTCTCATACTCGACGCGCAGATCGGGAATGGGAATCTTTCCATTCACGACCTGGAGCTGGTGCTTTTCGGCGACTTGGCTCTTACGTTCCGGGTCATCTTTTTCCTGCCCCAGCAGGGCCAGGTCGCGATTCAGATTCCGCTTGAGTTCGTAGTCGAGGAGCACGCGGACCGGCCTGCCGCCACCGCGCTCGATGCGAGCAGCCTCCTTCTGGTAGAGGCGGTACAGATAGGCGTCGTGTTTGACCTCGCGCGGCTTCACCAAGCCGTGGTAGATGGGCTGATCATTGGGGAGTTGGCTGTTCTTCTTGAGGAGACGGTGTCCAGCCTTGGTGAGCGTTACTACTCGCAGGGTCTTCTTCTGCGAGATTTCAAGGGTTTTGTCACTCAGCAGGGAATGCCGCGCAAGATCGCGGATGTCCTTCTCCATCCGCTTGCGATCTCCGGAGTAGGCAAACTTCGCGAGGTCCGTCGCGGCGACCACGCGGAACTTGCCGATTTCCTCGAGGGAATGCATCTCGGAATTGCGGAGGAGATACGCCCGGTCACGGACGTAATACGCGCGCCGAGAGTCGCTGCGTTCGTCGCGGGTGGAATGCTGCTGCCGGGCCTCGGTGCTGTCGCCACGGCCAGGGGCTTCCGGCACCGGAATCCCACTGTCTCGCGCGTCGGGAGGTGTCGATCTGGACTGACGTGAGGAGACACGCGTGGGTGTTTTGCGCGTTTCGAGCGCGTCTTGCGGATCGTAGGAAAAGGCGTCGCGCGACACTAGTTGAACTCCTCCTCGTTTACGGGAACGGGCAAGTCTGCATGGCTCGCGTTGAATTGCTTGTCGAGATGGGAGAGTTTGCGTCCGGTATTCTTGAGGAAGAAGCGGCGGCCGATGGCCAGCGCAAAGCCAAACAAGTTCACAAATAGGACCGCGAGAAAGATCAGAATCGTTGTTCCGTAGGCGTGGAACAGAACGGTTTTGTAACGAGCCATGAACTTCAGTTGGTCGAGTAGCCAGAATCCATAGCCAAGCAAGATAACGATGGTGAAAAACAGGGCGTTGGCGATCATCCTTGGTTCCTTTCAGTTGGAAACTTCAAAAGCCTTCCCCGAAACTCCCTCAGTGGCATGGGAAGCGGGCCCTGAGCCTGTTAGCCATCGAGGCTCTCCAGAAGCGTGCCGTTTGTTCCGGTGGCGGCCGCCGAAGGAAAAGGCTGTGGCGCAAAAGAGAGCCAGAGTCGGAGGAAAAGTCGAATGTGGAGCGTTGAAGTTGCCGAAGTGGCCTAGCAGCCCCTGGAGCCACACCAGTGCCCAATCGCCAGTGGCAGAGTCCCGAAGGTTGTCAGCAAGCTCCGATGAATCGTGGAGATCTGTTGCTGTTTCGCTGTGCTCTACCTGGGCGAGGTTTCCAGCAAGAGTCGCCCCCTACTATTACTAATGGGCAAAAACTTGTTCTGATCTGTCAAAAAAAAATCCGTCGCCTTCCGCGAACTATTTTTCCTCTTCGGCGGATTTTGTGAAGGAACAGGAAGCGAAGCAGAAGCACTCCTGGTGCGGAGGTCGTTCGCTGCCTTTTGAAGGCGTTGTAGAATTCTCAGGACGCGGCAGTGAACTGCGTTCTCTGAGAGCGCAGTATGTGTATGAATGATTTCCTTAGCAAAGAAGCCGTCCACTTTCAATCTGATGAGTAGATCCCGTTCGAAAACCGACAGAATTCCGATCCGCTGGCAATGGTCGAGGAAATCGTTCAGAACGGTGACAGTTTCGAATGCGTCATATCCGAAAGGCTCCGCCGTCTCAACAGACTTCTCGGCTTCTCTCCGAATCGCTACTCGTTGTTCCTTTTCGGCCCACCGAAATGCATTCTTGCGCAACGTTCGTGTGAGGGCAATGGGAAGATGACTGTTCATTAGAGTTGGAGAGGCTGAGGTCACAAGCTCCAAGAACAACGTGAGAATCTGTTGTCCAATGTCTTCGGACTCGAGCTCTCTAAACCACGCGCACAGCTCCCGATGAGTTCGGTGGATCATAGGCGTAAACGCGAGCACTAAGACGGCCTGGATCAACTCGATATCGGACACGCCCGTCCCTGCGGAGAGGAGTACTGGGACGAGTTCGCCTGCCAGCGAAGCCCCCGAATCGCCGTTGCGCCTTGAGTGAAGGTCCGAAAGCAGTTCCGACACGTTCGAGAACCTCGCAAGCGCCGGCGAGCTCAACGCCAGGGTTGAGAACCGCACATTTGCGGGTGGCTCGGTAAGCGATTTGAAGAGATGGCGCTCGACCTTGCAGATGTGGCACTTGCAGTGAAGGTTTTCCAGCATGATCTCAACTCCTCAAATACACGACCAGAATCGGCCTCTATAAATACAAAGGCCCTCTTTTCGGAGAAACCTCAATTGGAATCTAGAGGTTGTCTTCGAGATTGAGTCGGAGTGGAGTCGCCGGGCTTTGTGATTCAGCGATGTTCGAGCGAAAACTCCCCTCTATATATTAAGAGGCATCCAGAAAGGAAAACCTCAACCAGAAAGTATGGGAATTCGCGATTTTTTCAGTTTGTGCTGCCCTGTGTCACGACCGCTCGCGCTGTGAGCGATCGGTTGCTCGGAAGTCGTTCTGCCTATTGCACACAGTCGGCTCACTTTGAATCAATGCCCCACCAGAGCCACGGCGACGAAGGAAAGCTGGGGTGAGACGATCCACGCCATGCTGGTCCGGCAACAAAGTCCTTCCAACAATATGGCGAACACAAGGCGAATATGATACCTTGCTCTTACGCTGATCCGTTCATGCCGTGCATAGGCAAGTCGCGCTATGGAGAGGCAGATGTCCCAGCGATTCGTGATTATCGGCAGGGTCAGGAAGTGGAGTGTGTGCGCGGAGTAAAATATTATGCGGCTGAGCTTGTTCCGCTTACGTTCTTCGACGAAAACGACAACCCAATTGCGAAGGTAGATATGGAAATTGGAGACGTTGTTCAGCCCCTAGCGGTGGGATTTATCCCTTTCCACCCATCGATCAATCTGAATGCAAGATCGCCGAAGTTCGAGAAAAGTATGAGCAAGCGACACGTTTCAACTGGGAACAACTTAGATCAGGAATCCAACGCCCGATGTGAGCCTGGTTACAAATGTGTTTGGAGTATGAGTTTATTCGAAATGCTTCCAAACAATAGATGAATATTCGCGGGTAATTCTGGACATGGGTAGAGCATCACAGCAACTGACTTCTATTGTCTCGACTGCCTGACGAACGAAAGCGGGTGACTCGCGATAGAGGCGAGGAATCGAATATTCGCCATGGCCATGCTCTTCGATGATCCCCAACGCCTCACCGCCGTGCCAAACGTCGCTGATGGATACCATACTCCGACCATACACCACCTGGAATCACGATTTGGAAAAACGGATAGGTCGGTGGTACCACGGAGGCTGCGACACGAGGCAAGGGATCGGCAATTGACAATGTTTCTGAGTTCGCCTCGGACTGTGGCAGAATGAAGCTGAAATGAAAGGAGACCCAAGATGGCCAGATCTGACCTTCTCCTTTCGCTTGTCCGCGCCGGTACAACCGGTGACGCCGCTCGTTTCCGGAAAGCGGTGGAAGCATTGATTGTAGAAGAGCGCGCGAAGAAGCATTCGGTGCTGGCAGGCCAGCTGACGGAGCAGCTTGAGCAAAAGTTCGACGCTTCGAACGAAAGTACCAACGGACATCACGGCAACGGCCATGCCAACGGTTCCGCGCCCACACCATACCTGTCCGTTCAGGACGTATTTTTCGAAATCGTTCCGCGGCGGGCCCTAACCGACCTCGTACTCTCAAGTGCTGTTCAGTCGATCGTCCGGGAACTGGTCGAAGAGCACCATCGACAGGATCTGCTCCGCTCTTACAACCTGCAACCTCGAAATCGTGTACTGCTGACGGGCCCGCCTGGAAATGGCAAGACGTCCTTGGCGGAAGCTCTGGCGCAATCACTGTCGGTCCCCTTGATTGTTGTGCGTTACGAGGGTCTCATCGCGAGCTACCTCGGGGAAACTGCCGGAAGACTGAGAAGGCTATTCGATTATGTCCGCTCTCGAGCTTGTGTGTTGTTCTTCGATGAATTCGACACGCTCGCGAAAGAACGAGGCGATATCCATGAAACCGGCGAGATCAAGAGGGTGGTGAGCTCGCTGTTGCTGCAGATTGATAACCTTCCTAGTCACGTGGTCGTGGTAAGCGCGACGAATCATCCGGAACTTCTCGATCGCGCCGTTTGGCGGCGGTTCCAAGTTCGTCTGGAATTGCCGCCTCCGACCGCAGCGCTCGCTGAGGAATTTTTGGGGCGGTTCTTCCGGGATCTGAGACAGCCTTTGCGGATTTCGTCCAAGACGATTTCGCGTGCACTCAAAGGTGCGAGCTATTCGGAGCTCGAGGATTTTACTTGCGACGTCGCGCGGCGTCACGTGCTTGCTTTACCGGAATCTGACCTGAACAAGATTGTGAGCCAGCGCCTGCGGCAGTGGGAAAATGGGCTGGTGCACGCAAAGTCGAAGTAAGGAGTTGGTTTTGTTTTCCTAGATGGCTTCCCGCCCGTACATCCTCTTCCCGCGACCCACAACGACCACTGCAAAAAGACTTGGCGGCGGTGGCGCTGAAATTCAAAAGCCGACTGCTCAACAGCAACGCCAACGACTCGAGCAAAGATTTCAAGACATTGCACGGAGTTTCGTCGATCTGCGGCCGACCGTAGCTGGGGTAGAGCCTGAGCAAGTCATTGTTTTGGAAACGATCGCCAAGTCGGTGGATGGCGTGGCGAAAGCTGCCGCGCGGATACCTGGCCTCGAGTGGCTGGCCGAGCGTGATTTGGAGGACAGTGATCCCTCCGACGGATTTGTCGATGCGGAACATCCGGACAAGAAGCTGGGAAGGCGTCTGTACGCCCTTTTCAGCAATCAGCGGGCGATGCAGCAGTTGCTAACACTCTGGCAGGAATGGGCGGCGCGACCAGCCGAGAGGGCGCGCCGGAACTTCGGGCCATTCAAGGAGCTCTTCATACACCTGAAGGACATTCGGCGCTGGGGGGTCCAAGATCGTCTCGCCGAAACCGGCGTTCTTGAATATTGGGAAGAAAATCTTACGCTTGGCCGCCCAGCGGTTTTGTCGGAAGTGGAGCTTTGGCCTCATCAGGATGCGGGGAGACGGGCACAAGCCTACGAGCAACTCCGAGCGTTGATAGAACAATCGGGCGGACGATGTCTGACACAAACCTCGATCCCGGAAATCTCGTACCACGGTGTGCTCGTCGAGCTCCCCTCGGCCGCGGTGCGTCACACATTGGACCGACTGTTACAACAGGCGGACACCCAACTGGTACGTTGTAACGAAGTAATGTTCTTCCGAGGCGTTGCTCAAGCACGGTTCGCCCGGCAGCAAGGCGTTCCGGGAACCCCGCTTCGAGATCGCTTGCGCGATGTGCCGTTGCCGGCGGGGGATCCCCTGGTCGCGCTTCTCGATGGTCTTCCTCTCACTCAGCATGTAGCGCTTGCAGGGCGAATTGTTCTAGACGATCCGGAAAATGCGAGCCAACTGTATCGGCCGGAACAGCAGCGTCACGGAACGGCAATGGCATCGTTGATCATACATGGCGATCTTGGTAAGCAGGAAAGCCCGTTGTCGCGTCCCATCTATGTGCGTCCCCTATACCAGCCTTTTACTGATCTAGACGGCCATTTGAGCTACGAAGGAACCTCGCCTACGTGCCTGCTTGTCGACCTTTTTCATCGGGCGGTCAAGCGCATCAAAGAAGGGGAAGGTGATCAAGTCGCGATCGCCCCCACGGTACATGTCATCAACCTGTCCTTCGGAGACCTTTTTCAACCGTTTGCTCATAACCTTAGCCCACTAGCGCGCTTACTGGACTGGTTGTCGTGGAAGTACAACGTGCTCTTTCTGATTAGCTGCGGAAACCAATCTCAGGACCTGGTCTTCGAAATGACGGAGCAGGAATGGCGAGCACTCGATCCCAGACAGCGAGCAGAACACACGTTGCAAGCGATGCACCGGGACCAGGCGCTGCGCCGGGCTTTATCTCCCGGCGAAGCAATCAATGCCGTCACCGTCGGATCAATGCATGCCGATGAGTATGGCGCCGTGCAGGAAACCGACGTGCTTCTCGACGTTCTTGGTGGAGCCCGGCTGCCCAGTCCGCTCAGCACCGTGGGCCACGGCTTTAAGCGCGCGATCAAACCGGAGGTCTTTTTGCCAGGTGGACGGCAACTGTATCGGGTTTCGGACAATCGCAACGATTCTGTCCATTTTCGGACTGTCGTGGTCCCGCCTGTGGGAGCACTCGCCGCGGTGCCTGGGCAACGTGCGCTCGAATTGGATCGTGTCGAGCCATCCTGCGGTACCAGCATCTCCGCAGCGCTCGGGAGCCGGATCGCACACCTGATCTTCGACAGTACGCAGGAGGCCCGCAACCAACCAGGCGGGGATCGTTTCGAAGATAGGTTCATGACAGTGATTCTGAAAACTCTCTTGGTTCATGGGGCGTCCTGGGGACAAGCTGGGGAGGAGATTGAAAGGATTTTTGCAGCTCTCGATTGGCGAACGCGGTCACGGCTCCAGAGCCGGTTCCTTGGTTACGGAGAGGTTTCGGTCGAACGTTGTCTGTTCTCGACTGATCAGCGGGTTTTGTTGCTCGGGTGGGACGAAATCAGGGATGAGGAAGGCCATGTTTACGAAATGCCCTTGCCGCCATCGCTAAGCGCCAACCGAATCCAGCGGCGTTTGACCGTGTCGCTTGGCTGGATCACGCCCATCAATCCACAGCACATGGACTACCGCAAAGCGTCCCTATGGTTTCACGTCCCGGAGAACGTTTTGGGCGTTGCAAAAATGAATGCGGACTTCGATTCTACAAAACGCGGAACGTTGCAGCATCGTGTCATGCAGGGCGAAGATGCCAAGGTCTTCGTGGACGGCGACAAACTTCGGATCACGGTGAGTTGTAAAGAGGATGCAGGTTTGTTGACGGAGCGCATCCCATATGCTTTAGCGGTTACGCTTGAAGTTGCGGAAGCGGTCCAGGTGAATCTGTACGAAGAGATAAGGACTCGCATTCGTCCTGAGGTTGCCATTGCTCCGAGGGCATAGCGATTCATATCTAGGCGTCATTGGAGTGACCGGAGGCTAGGTCTAATAATAGTGCCGAACCCGAACGACCGCAGGGGGAAAAATGATCCTTTCACGATCCACTGATCTGGAAGGACGACAGGCACGGCGGCGAGATCAAAGAAGCCGTGCGGCTGACGTGCTGTGTAGCGAAGGACTCCTGGGGTCAGGTGGAACTGGAGCGAACCGATGGAAGTGTCACAGTCTTGCGTTTCGTTTGGCGGATGCTTCCCCGGAACGGTGGGCGGGCTTTGTTGCTGTTTTGCTCTTACTGCAACGTCATGTTTGGCGCACGTGAATCGAGGATACGTTTATGAGGGCGGCCCCATCGACGTACACCGTTTTTTCAAGATCGTGAACCTAACTCGGCAGGTAGAGAAATTGCAACCCGAGATCACGGCTCAACTTCGCTCGGAATTTCGTATCCTCGCGATGCCTGAGGCTCCCGGCATTCCTGCCGGACGGCAGTGCAGCGATCCATTCACCCGCGAATTCTTCGATCGTTGCAATGAGCCCGTTCCTGACGATCACATCCTGCGTCTTCCCAGAATTCATGCCAACACTGTCGCCAAGCTTGCTGCTCTCGGAGTCCAATCAATTCACGACATTCCCGAGAGCTACCCGATCACGGAACGGCTCCGTCGTGCGTGTACCAGCGTGCAAATGCGAAAGCCGTGGTACGGCCCGGAACTGAGAGAGGAGTTTGGCAGGCTGAAGTATCCACTCTACTTCGCTGATTTCGAAACCGTGAATCCGGCCCTACCACGCTTTGCAAAGATGGGACCCTACGATCAAAGTGAGGGCTTTCATTTGAAAAAATTCACACGTTGCTCAGAGCATCCATCCGCCGCTGACGTTTACAACTTGGCCGGTCACATACTCAGCTTCGTCCGACACAAAGAACGCTACGGCATTGGCCACATCTTCGACCGTCGGCGGGCGACCAATCGGAAATCGCGCATCGCGAATACGACGCGCTTCACTCAGCGTCAGTTCTTTTTCGTCTATGCTTGAGGGATTGACCACGTTTACGGTGATGCCGTTCTTCGCTTCTTCGAGCGCCAGCGAGCGCGAAAGCGCTACGACCGCGGCCTTGGCGGCTGCGTATGCCGAAATCTTCGCCTGACCAAACGCTCGCTCCGCACCCACGGCTCCAAGGTTTACGATTCGGCCCCAGCGTCCACGCCGCATATGAGGCAACGAGGCGCGGCTGACATAGACAACGCTCGACAGATTCGATGTAAAGATGCTTTGCCAGTCTTCCAGAGAGGATTCCGCCAGCGTGCCCCAGCGAAATCCCCCCACATTGTTGACGACAATATCGATCCGTCCAAACCGATCGGCAACCGTCTCGACCAACTGCTCCGCCCGCGCCGCATCGGTCACATCCGTTTCCACCGCGACGCAATCCGCGCCGCTTGCCTGCAATTGCCGCAGCGCTTGTTGCGCGGCAGTCTTATTTGATCGATAGGAGATCGCGATGCGCGCCCCTTCTTGCGCGAGCCGGACCGCAATTCCACGCCCGATTCCTCTGCTCCCTCCAGTAATCAGCGCCACACGATTCACAAGCGGCATTCGTCTCCTCGGCTGCAACTCTGGGAAAGCTTGTCAGTATAGCCCACTCGCAAAAGTCGCACTACCGCAGCTCCAGGCTACGTTCCCTACCGGCATCCCCTTGCTTACATAGGTTAGCGCAACCGGGCGACGACCACCGTCATGTCGTCGGCTTGCTCCGGCGCGCCCGCCCATTCCTCCGCCGCCATCATCAGCGATTGCCCTACAACGCGCGGTGCGGAGCTTTGTGCGCGAATCGCTGCCTCCTGCAACCGGCGGATGCCGAATTCCTCTCCGTACACGTTTTCTGGCTCGACCAATCCGTCGCTGTATTCCACCAGCAGCGCATTTGGAGGAACGATCACCGAACCCTCTTCGTAGACGTAGTCTTCCACCACGCCGAGAACCATTCCATTCCAGTGGTCGGTTCATGTGCAACGGCAGCCGGGCGCAGCGCCCGAACATTTCGAATTCTTGGCGACCGACAAGAGCGATCCTCGCCCGGCGTTCATCTCGGCGCTGTGCGATTCGCTCGGCGATCGCGGCAGCATCGTCGTGTACCTCATACTCGCTGAAGTCGGTGCTTAGTGCGCTCGTCCCCAGCATGACCTATGACGGCATGGCCGTGGCGGACGGGCAGGCAGCCGGACGGGCTTGGGAGTCGCTCGTAAGCGGCGGATTGGATCGGGCCGAGCACGACAGGATTAGAAAGGTCCTACTGGAATATTGCGGCCAAGACACACTGGCGATGGTAAGGCTCGTAGAAAAACTTCAGCATATCTCAGAGTAGTGTTCGCATTTGAAAGCTCTTACCTTCTTCACGAGAAAGTCTTATTCCAAACGTAGCATACTCGCGCTCATAAATGCTGCTTACGAGCGTATCTTCGATTTTTCCTGAGGGGAGGCTCGATTCTCTTGAGGCTCCCCATTTTCCGGGGAGTCTAGCAGCAGACCTCATCCAAATTGACATTTAGCTGATGGCTATTGGCACAGAGCCACTGCCTAGCACGTTCGGTTTCCGGACAGAGGCTCCGGACCGTCAGCCAGAACTTCTGGGAATGGTCCGGAATCGCAAGGTGGACAGCCTCGTGCGTAACTAGATATCGGAGTACGAACTCGGGTGCGAGAATGAGCCGCCAATTGAATGAAAGATTCCTCAACGCCGAGCAGTTCCCCCACTTAGTGCGCTGTTCCATGATCAGAACCTTCCCCGGTTCACGTTTCAGTTTTCTGGTCAGGACGTTCAGATGGCTTATAATCTCGTGCCTGGCTTGCTTCCTGAACCAGTTTTCAAGGCTCCTGGCGGGTTCTGTCTGCGAGGCAGAGCTACGGAGAACAACGAGCCGGTCTAGTTCGTGATTTACACGATTTGCACCGCCTCGTCCTGGTTGTTCTTGGATTCGGACAGGGGTTAATTGCCCTCGGAAAAGGATACTGCCAGACGATCTTTGCTGTGGCTTGCGAATGCCGTTGAAACGTTCAATACGTTCAAGCTGGTTAACGATCCACGCGGCGTGGGTCTGGAGGAAGTCAGCGGTCGCCGCTTCATCGCGTTGTTTTGGTTGTATGACCTCAACGCCCTGTAAGCCAACGCGCACCCGGAGCTTCGTGGCGAATTTCGATGGAATGATTCTGATATCAATCTCACGCCCTGCAATCAGAAGGCGTTCCACTTTTGCCGGTGTGGATGATCCTATCCTACGCATCGGTCTTTACTAGCTCCTCGAGCGCTGGTTTCAAGAATGATGGGTCTGCATCGTCTGGATCAAAACCAAGTGCCGCATATCTTGGGTTCCACGATTCCGCGAGCAATGATTGCTCGACCCGCATCCGACCTCCTTTAGAATTGCTCCAACCCGCACTCAGCAAACTCTTGCCGCGAAGATGGTTGAGCATCTGGCGGGCACTGGCAGCGAGATAGCCTTCATCTGTTGTGTGCGCCTGAGCACGAAGAACGGTGAAGAGGCCGTATTCACCGGCGTTGACTAGTCCCAAACGCTCAGGCTCTTCCTTTGTTTTGACAGCTTCAGTTGCAATGGCTTCCAGATCCCTCAAACGCTTTTCAATCGCTTGGTCAGTTGCATCTTTCCTGTTCTTTAGCCGTTGGAGCCGCTCTCCCAACTGTCGATATGTGAATCCAGAATCTCCCTCTTCCAGCTCTCTGGTTAAAATGGCCTCAAGGGCCGCAGCCTTGTCAGCGGGTGTGGGCAGTTCATCGAGTTTGGTCACATAATCCTTATCGATTTTGTAAACAGGCAGTGTCTGTGCCACCTCGATGAAAGATGTATTTTCCTCGATCAACTGCCGGGTCTTTGCAGCAAGTTCTCCGTACGTCACCTGTGGCCCGCGTTGCCTACGTCGATGGGCAACATAAATTCCGCATAGCCAGTTGTATCTGTAACGGTGATCGTACAAGCAAGGATCGGGGGAGATGGCCTCCCAGAGTCTTTCTAGGCTCTTGAAATTGTGTTCGAAGTTTCTTGATGCATCGGGGTCAACAAGTCGGCGGAGGGCTGCAAGCAGGCAGTCTCTTGTATCTTCGATTCTGATGCCCTCAAACAGTTCCATGCACCGGGACACTTCACCCGGCACGGTTGCCTTGAGAGCCTCCCAATCAATCAAAGACTCTTCGCGTATGTTCTCATCGAAATTGAGTGCTTTTTCCAAGTTTTGGAGAACTCCGAAGTAGTCGATTACCAGCCCAGTACGCTTTTCCATTAGAGGGAGTGGGCGATTCGTTCGCGCGATCGCCTGGAGAAGATTGTGATCGCGGAGGGGTTTGTCCAAATACATCACCTGCTCAACGGGAGCATCAAATCCGGTCAACAGCCGGTCACAGACAATTAGTATTTTGAGAGGTTGGCGCCATTTCGATTTGTCGTCCCCAAATCGGTCTTGGTTCCAGCGAACCCATTCCGCAGGAGTCAGCTTGAAGTAGTCAATCAGCTCGTCTTGCCTCTGCTTGCCATAATGAAACTTCTGGAGTTCCGCCTCGTCGTTTTGGGCCTCAGAAATAATTACGTCTGACCATTCAGCGGGCAGACCTTTTTCTTTCAACTTGAGGTCTAGTTTTTCTTTGTATCGTGCACATGCGGTCCGGTCCACTGCCACAAACTGGGCCTTAAATCCATCTGGGTCAGGGTGTTCGAGAAAATGGGTCAACGCCTTTTCAAGAACGATGTCGATCCGTTTGGGAAGGCGCGCTAATTCTTTCCACTGTGATTTCTTCTTTTGAACGAAGTCTTTTACTTCCTCGTCCTCCAGTTCCATCTCCTGGCACATCTGTTCATAACCGATATTGAGCTTCACCTCATCTACTTCAAATGGAACTCTGTCGCGTATGTAATGGACTTCTAGTGTTGCGCCGTCTTTGATGGAACGTTTAATGCCGTAGTAACTGAGATATCGTTCTTGTATGCCGTCCTTCAGTGGTCCGAAGTCACGATGCGTGTTGACCATCGTCCGGTCAATCGGAGTCCCGGTGAATCCATATCGGAATGCATTCGGGAGTTTCACGCGCATCGTCATCGCGTAGCTTTCGGTACCTTCCCCTTTCTGGCTGCGATGAGCTTCGTCGATTAGGCTGACGATGTTGTCTCGTTCTCGTGGCGCAAGCTCACCCATTTTTTGAAATGACTGTAGAGTTGTCACGAGAGTGCCGCGCCAATCGGTACTCAACGTTTTCTTCAAATCTTCGACCCCAAGCGCTTTTTCAACGTTGGGATAATCACACGCGTCAAAATCATCCGAGAGCTGAGTCTTGAGGTCTCGCCGATCGACAACAATGAGGACCGTGGGGTTATTTAGAGCGGGATGTCGCCGAAGCTTGTAGCCAGCAAAAATCATCGTAAGTGACTTTCCTGAACCTTGAGTGTGCCAGATCAAACCTGTACGGTCTTGCGCTTCGACAGGCTTACCAATCTGAGCGAGAGTACGATCAACGATGTCGTTTACGGATTCAAACTGCTGGTAGCGAGCAATTTTCTTCGTTGTTTTGCCTTTCTTTGTTTCGAACACAACGAAATGCTGAAGAAAGTCCAGAACATGACATGGCTTCAGTCGCAGAAGTCCCCTGACTTGAATTTTGAGTGTATCGTCGGGTCGATCAGCTTCCGGCTCATTCCACCAACCTTTTATTTCAGGATAGAGGCTAAGCCACCGCCCCCACCAATCGAGGTGGCTCTCGATTTCTTCCTTTGCCGCATCATGAAAAAGAACAGTTCCGTAACGGAACTCCTCTTCATCGGCGGCTATGCAGAAAATGTTTGGAGCCAGTATAAGCGGAGCCTGCCGCTGATATCTGTGTAATTGATGGACAGCCTCGGTCCAATCCTTACCGCTGGTGATATAGCTCTTGTACTCGGCGATGACCAGCGGAATGCCATTGACAAGGAGAACCGTATCTTCCCGACATTGCTTTACACCCTGAACTCGGTACTGATTCGTGGCAGTGAAATCATTCAGGTCCTGTTTCGACAGGTCGAATTCTATGAAGCGAACGGTCTTCGCTGGCTTTCCAGGCTCAATCTCAACTGTGGCACCATCGCGCAAGAGATCCAAGGTCTGGCGATTCGCGGTTAGCTTGTCCGGGTGCGACATCGCTTTGCGCATGGCACCAATAGCGATTTTGGCTTGTGCATCCGTTGAGACGTCTGGATTTATCCTTTTCAGCGCCCCTATGAGCAGTTTCTCAACGAGCGAATCCTCCAAAGGCCGCTCGAATTCCGCCATCATCGCCTCGGTGCGGTAGGTCCAGCCGAGGCCTTTGTCCCCAGGCTTCTGGCTTCCTTCTCCTGAGAGCCATTGGATTACTGGGAGTTCGACGTAGCCCGCCTCGCTCATGCCGTCCCCACGGACTCGGGATAGGTACTGTTCACTCGTACACGCCCGTTCAGCAGATCGTTCATTAGAGATCTTCCGAGAAGCTGTTGCTCAGCCAATAGAGCATCGAGTTCTTCTATCTGTGCACGAACTCCCGCGACGACGTGGGCAATTAGCTCTTGTTCTTCGCCTGAGGGAATGGGTACAGGTAACTCGCGCACATCACGCTGGTTGATGCTCGCCTGATTTACAGCTGGTTTTGCACGAGAGAGCCAATGTTTTCTTGCAACATCTGAGCAAAGAACCACAATTAGGAAGTCGGACCGGAGCCTAGCGCTACAGCGCAACTTCATCATGTTTGATTCAAAAAGCGTTGGCTCAGCAAGCTTGGGAACGATGGTGGACTTTCCGATATGTGAGAGAGAATTGACACGATTGATAACCACATCTCTCTCTTTAAGTTCGTAACGGCGCAAAATGGCTTCATTCACATTAACGCGACGTAGTTCGGATACGGCATGGATATACCCATCATCAAAGCTATCTATTCGCAGGATTGGAGCGCCGAAATTCCCGTAGTCTGATTCTGGGCGGTAAATGCCGTTCGTTGGACCGTCAACAATGTGCTCTCCAAGATCTTCACAGCTCCAGGATGATGGGATGAGGCCCGCGTCACTTTTTTTCTGAGTTTCTCCCCGCGTTCCGCGTGATATTGACGCATTGATTAGAGCGTCGCGTAGCTTAACCGCCCGTCGATGAGCAATTTTTGTGCATTCGATGAGTTTGTCCACAGAATCAAGGGTTCGAACAATGGGAACCTGCTCATCGGGAGGCGGGAGTGGTAGTGGAGTCGTTAAGTAATCACGGAAATTGAGGTTTCGCATTTGTGTTGTCTGTTGTTCAAGGCGCAATACGCGCCCGGTCCGATTGATCCAATACAACATCCATCCGAGCAACCTCGGATGGATTTTTGCGGGGTCCGGGCGCAACAGCTGGAGGAAGTTTGAAAAAGCGTGTCCAGGCATATCGTCTTCGATGAAGCCAATACGCCCGACAGGTTGGTCCGGGCCGCCTCCTGACCTCTCCAGAAGAATGTCATTCTTCCTAGGGGCGAGCACTACACACTTGTTGGGGCTCAGAGCGCGTAAAGCGACATCATGAAGATCAAGCCGCCCGTCGTCCGTAAGATTTGTTGAGCGAAGCACTCGGACCATATTAGATCCACGTTCATCTCCCCAATCTCCCGGGAAATGACCCGCCAACAAGCGTCCCAACGGTTCAAAGCCCCAATCGCTTGGTACGTCACCGAGCATCGTCTTTTGCTTCAGAGTCAGCATTCTCATACCGTCCGGTAACCGGCTTTTGAGAGGAGGCTAGCTAGTTCGCTTTCTGCTCGAGCCAAGGACAACTTAGCTTTGCCAAGGGATTCAATTGCATCGTTAACATTCATAGGCGGCTCAGGATCGAATGTGTCGACATAACGAGGTATGTTCAAATTGAAGTCGTTCTCCTTAATTTCGTCATGTGACACCACTCGTGAGTGCCTTAACAGTTCATCTTGATTCCCGTAAAGCTTTCCAAGTTCATGACCAACCTCAAGCAGGTCCTTTCTATCTTCTTCAGCGCGGCGCCGGGTTTCGGCTATCCGATCGTCGCGTTCCGCGACTTTTGCGGACAGCTTCTGCCTCTGCGAGTCGAGCTTCTCGATCTTGGCTTTAAACTTGCCCTTCTCTGTCTTCTTGGCTTCTTGCGTCGCTTGGGCTTGCAGTTCGGCAATCTCCGTATCGATTTTGGCGAGCTTGTCGTTGTAGTTTTTATACTCAGCCTCAAGCCGTTCGATTTCGTCCGACTCCCGTTGATTAATCTGCTCTCGAATGCGGCCGCTGTTTTCCCCAACAAGGCCGGGGACTTTTGATGCGTTCCCATAGGAGTGGTAATGGACAAGAATGCGCATTACGTCTTGAGGACGGAGCTCGTTTTGACTCGATAGTTCTCGGTAATGGCGAGCGGCATATACCAGTAGTACCTTGTCGCGTCTTTCCGATGGCCTGTCTTTACTGAGAATGAGCAAACAAGCCGGCACTCCTGCTCCATAGAAAACATTGAGAGGGAGTGAAATAACTGCGTCAATCAGGCGCGATTCCAATAAAGCCTTTCGAATCAGGTGTTCGTCGTCCGGCTTGCGATGCCTAACGATGGGATTCCCCTCATCGTCGAATTCACCTGTTTCTTCTTCTACTTCCGCTTGACCCCGAAATAGAACGCCCTGGGGGCATACCACGCCGGCGCGCCCGCCTTCGGTCAGCGAAGCAAGTATGTGTAGAATGAAAGCGTAGTCGCCATATCCCGCGGGCGGAGATTGAAAGCCTGTGCCACGACCGAAGCGCCCGTACGGGTCTTTGTAACCTTCTTTGCCGAAGACTTCTTTCTTGAGCTTATCCCGTTTCTTTTTGTCATCCGTTTGCTGTTCTGGTTTTAGCCACCAGAACTCGTCAGAGAACGGGAAATTGGCGAGAACCATAGAGAACTTCCTGACATGTCCGCTATCCAGGAATTGCGGATCAGTGATTGTACTGGCTCCGCCCTTAATGTCGGCCTCTAGGCCGTGCAGAACAGAGTTGATCTTTCCAATGGCGTAGTTGCCCCAGTTCATCTCCTGGCCAAAATATCGCGCGGCAAGAGCGTTCTCACCCTGCTCGCGCAAATAGTCTGCCGAATGTATCAGCATGCCGCCGCTACCGCAGGTAGGGTCGTAGATCGTGTCACCGGGTTTTGGTTGGAGGATGCGGACCAGAATGTCCACGACCTCTGGCGGGGTAAAGAACTCGCCTGCCTTGGCTCCGGCGTCGTCGGCAAACTGCTTGATGAGATATTCGTAGGCGCGCCCCAGGATGTCGGAAGGCACGCTCTTGTTGGAGAGATCAATTTCTTCGAAGTGTTGGATGAGGGCATGGACCACTTCGTTTGGGATGAGTTTCTTCCCGCTCGAATCTGGGGCAGGTTGATTCCAATCTACAGTGAAGACACCTCGCAGTTCTTCATTCGCATTGGCGACGGAACGCATTGCATCCGTTAATTTCTCGCCGATATTTTCGGATACGGCTAATACATCGCCCCAGCGGCTACCCTCACGGATATTGAATCGGTGTTCACCACGTGCGCGGAAGATTGCCTTTTCTTTCTCCGTGAATAAACGCCCTTGTTGCCTTTCTTGCTCGGCGATAGCCTCATCAGCCTCGTTTTCCCATTGGTCGCAGAGACGCTTGTAAAACATGAGCGAGAGGATGTAATTCTTATAGTCCTGCCCGGCGGTCTTTCCGCGAAGTATGTTCGCGGCTCCCCACAGATGTGCTTCCAATTGCTGTTGAGTCAGTTTAGCCATCTCGATGCAGGAGCATTATCGCCGTTTTTGAGGTTAACAGGTAGATCAGACCTCCACTAGATTAACGACAGTAAGCAGTGCGTTCATTACCGCATGGAATCCTGGCTCGGTGAATTTATCGATAGAGGAAGACATTAGCCGAAGAAACGAAAACCGCTAAGCGCTTCACGGATCAAGATTTCCAAATAGAACTTGAAAATTCTTGTTGACATGGCGGAGAGGGGTTCGCCCCTGCTCGAACTTCCTCCAGAGTTGCAAAGGCAGGAAGGCGATGGCGAAGCCTAGCCAGCCCCGCGATGCCCCTCCCGCTTGGTTCAAAAGGTCAGAGTGACCTCCGCACCAGTCCTCCGCACCGGAACCACGCCGCGAGCGTCGCCCTGCGCGTAATCGCTTCACCGACCCGCCCCGGCAACGTGCCGTAGAAATTCACCTGCCCATCGATGACATTCGCCACATACCGTCCCTCGCTGAGGGACTGCATCGCTTTCTTGCCGGAGCGTGCCATTAGCGCCCGACGGGATTTCGTGTCCGGGTTCTGCTCCAGCCCATAAGCCTTATGACACTTGCGGTAATGCGGGGCCAGCTGCTCGCCAAGCACACGCGGGAAGATTCCTCAGCCGCGGCAGCCCGGCAGCACCTCGAGACTGCGTGGAAAAAGCCGAAGCCCATCACCGCTGTGGCTTTTATGAGCGACCCCTCGCAGCAAAAAGCGTTCCCCGCAAGAACTGTTGCGAGCGCTCTATGGGTTAACCCCAGCCGAGTGTCGTGTGGCCTTGCTCTCGGGTCATGGTCACGCGCCGCGAAAAATAGCGAACATGGTCGGCGTCACGGACAACACCGTCAGGTGACAGATTGAGAGTATCTTTTCCAAGACCGGGGTAAAGCGGCAAGGTAAATTAATCCGGCTTCTGATGAGCAATTCAGAATTAGGAGTTTAGGTGAGACCAACTGCTTGAGGATTGATAGTCTGCCTGAATCATCTTAAAGTAGCCGTGAAAATGTCTCAACAAAATATACAATACGCGTATGCCCCGAACCCTTCGTCTAAGAGACGGCCGAACAATCGTTTCGAAAAGGCCTATGGAATCCTCTCCAGCGACGGTAGGGATACGGAATCATAAGAATGAGACTTATTTGGTCTTCATGGACGAAACGTTTCGCGCATTCTTTGGGCTAGAAAGGACTATGGGGTATCTATGCTACTCGGCGATTGGCATCCCAGAAAATGCGTATGCATATGTGACGCGGTCTTTGACACGTATTTTCGCGAAATACGAAGGCTATGTGGTGGGTGACTCTGGGATTCACTTGAAAGAGTTCAAATTTGAAGAGTTCAAGAAACTTCAGCGCGACCAAAGGGAGGAAATTGCTGGCCAAATCGGCAAGACTATCAAATTGGCGGGCGGCTTCATTATAGGGTTCTACACCCATGTGGTCGGAATCGTGATGGAGCGGGTTCGCACGAATCTAATTGGAGAGCAGGCCGCAGTCCCGGATGATCATAAATCACTGTACGATCAAGCTGCTGATGAGCTAAGGGGAGAACTGGAAGGAGTTGGTCAGTCACAGATGATCGCCCAGATCCTCAGGTATCCTCTATCTGCGATGTGCCACTTTCTAGAATTTTACAATTGTAAATTCCGACTACTCTGCGACCCACGGGAGTCCAAAGAAGACAAGGCAGTACAAATAGCCACGGACGATTATGTCAGAAACCATTTTGGCCGGGCGTTGCCGAAGGAAGCCGCACTTTACCTCGGTCTGGACAATACGCATCCATCACATACGGAAATCGGACTGCAAATTGCAGACTTGCTTGCCGGTGAGATTAGATCATTGTTCGAATCTTACCCGGAGTTGCTCACGGAGAGCAGCCGTCTAGAACTTGTTACTGGCGATTCCCGCGAAGATGTGGAATGGTGGGAAACCTCTTTGGGGCTGTTTCAGAAACTGGGCCACCTTACCAAGATTTCGGATCGTTTGTCTCGTGCCATCGGAGAGGCAGACGGCACAAACTGTCTTCCCTTATATCGTCACTCACTGGCCTCAGGTCTTCTAACTTGTTTTTCTGATCTAGGCCAGCCCCGACAAATTGAAGTGTTCGAGGGCAATTTCTTTCAGCAATTGGACTAAAATAGCGACGTTTCTCCCTGCGCTTCGTCGCATCGGTTTGAAGTAGGGTAGTGAAGGTCCTAACTAACGTCAAGTTATGACGCACAGTACGGTTCGTCGACGTCCGGCCGAATTACGATGGTGTGCAAAGGCGGCACGAAGCAATATCACGCGGCGGCGTTTGAGTACGCCGCAACTAGGCGTTGTTCAGAATGGATTGCTTGAAGTGTTGCACGGAAATCCTGGCGACGATCAGCAGGTGGAACCTTCCCTGGAACGCCACAAGGAAAACTTCGGACGCGCTCCCGAGCTGTATAGTTCCGATCGAGGCTTCTTTAGTGAGACGAATGTGAAATCCTGCAAGCAAAAGGGCGTCAAGGTGGTGTGCATCCCGCAGCGTGGCGGGAAGAAAACGGCGAAGCGCAAAGCGTATGAGAAGAGTCCTGCTTTCAAGGAAGGCCAGCGCTTTCGAGCCGAACTTGGACCGCGCTAACTACGACCAGACTGGATCTCCAATCGCCACGGTACTATTGCAATGGGAGCAGCCATCCCGTCGGGCTACTTCCCAAGGGGTTAGTATACCGACGAGGCCATCGTACATCTTGTAAGCGACCGCTGAGCGGGAGTAGCCAAGGATCAACTGCAACACGTCACAAGCAGCCTGATTCGCGAGGACTTTGACGGAGCTCAAATCGAGATTACGCCGAGCGAAGGAAAGATCCTCATCAAAGCAGAAATCCCCGCTTAAAGCGATAAAGAATGGGCTTGAACGCGGCCATCGCTACAAACACCACAAGTCCTGAGTTGGCGGTACTGTGATGGAACTGAGAAACGGTCTCGCACTCTTCGAGCCCGCCTCGCATTGCGGACAGCGGGCCGGTAGCGGCACCTCGACGACTGCATCCACGGTGTAGGGAAGGGGCCGGCGATAGCGGCGCCCATACTGCTTTCCTGCTTTGCGTCCGGGTTTTTGCGGCTGGGCTTTGGGCTTCTGCCGCGAGAAAGGAGCCGCTTGTCGCTTCGCGGCTCGAGATTTGAGAGGCGCTCGCCTCCTATTTTCCCTGAATCTTGTCAAGTGCGAATTTCGTCACGGGACCAGCAATGCCGCCAAGAATAGGTGACCCAAACGCACTGACAATTGCGCTCACAGCGCTCGGGACCAAACCCACGATGCCGTCCACGAGCTTGGCCATTACGCTGTCGTCCGCGTTCTTGCCTTTGGCGACTTCCTTCTTGAGTTCGGCGACCTTCGCTTCCGCTGGCGCTTGCTGGGCGGGGGAAGCGGCCCGGACGGCCTGTTCGACCGGAAGGAAGAGGTTGTCGACCTGCTCGGTTGAGACGTTTGAAATTACGGTCTTATCATGTCCGACGACATCTCCCCCGACACTGATGTTGCTTCCGCGTATATTAACGCCGCCATGTTGTTCCATTTTTTCAAGCCTTTCGATGTGAACTTCCTGAATCCGGTTGAGCCCCGCAAACAGGTGCGCCGCATCCGCGCCCTGGATGTAGAGTTTATTGACGAAGGCCTGGACGGCATGGTGATTGAGTTCGTTGCGCATGAGTCCGTTCAGGCTGAAGGTGGCGTTAGCAAAGCGAAGCATCTGCTCGTCAAAGTCGGTTGCAACGCTTCCCTGGTAAAGGCCTTGCACATAGGTTTCCTCGAGCCATGCAGCCGTTTCGTCTACGGAGTGGGGATTGCTCGGATCGAACGTGGCGTAGGAAGCGTACATTTTCTCCTGGCCTTCGTAGCTGCTCAAAAAGCCGATGCCGGCAGTGACGAGCAACTCCGATGATCCCTTCTTCGTTTGGATAGGCTCAAGTTGATCGACGAGAAGGTAGAGCTGCGGCACGCCCCGATAGCCGCGGTACAGTTCGACCAGCGGCTCCGGCAGAAACTGCAATTTTCCATGAAGGTTGCATTGTAACGCCCCGAAGACCTGTATCTGTTCGATGTAGCGCTGGTAGAGGTGCTCCGGGAGGGCAACCGGAAAGCCCTCGTGCGCAATCCCCGAGGAGGACGCGGACATGAACCAGGCCTCGCCTGAATCGAGCCGCTTCGAGCGAAGGCGTATGCAGCCGATTCCGCCTTTGAGCATGGAGATCTTTCCGTAAGGCTCGAAGATTTCGAGGAACTCGCGGTCCTGGCCGGTATCGCCGCGGAAAAGCTTGTGCGCGGGCAACAAGTCGGATACCGGCACGCGCCGAGAGAATTGTTCGGCATCCCGCCGGGACTGCGCTCCCTCGGGGGTGTGATACAAGCCGGGCGAACGCGGAAACCATTCAAAGAGGAAGAACTTCGAGAGCGTCAGGGTGACGTTCGCGTGAAGTCGCAGGCTCGGAGGCAGGAGGGCCTTCCAGACATGTTCATTCAACGCGTAGCCCTCGTCGGGCAAAGCGCGGCCGGACGCAAGCGGGGAGGCGACGTAATTGGCCGTCACGACCTGGGTGTTGATGAGGCCTTTTACGTCCTCTTGGTAGAGAGCATAGAGCTGCGGGTTAGTTCCCATGGATGCATCTCATGCGGGCGCATTGTACCTCAAGTGTCGTTATCGTCAAGTTACTTGAAAAGCTTCGGTTGCTGATCCACCGCTTCTTCTCAACCAACTCCTCTTGCATGATGGCGATATGAGTGGCAGTACCGCCGAAGCTAATCCAACCCAATTTGAACCAGAAACGTAGCGCTTCCGCGAAAGAACGCCGTCGACAAACAGCTTCCGACTGATGGGAATCGGAAATGAGTGCCTCCGGTCCCCAAACACCCTTGTGTTTACCGATTGACTTTCACTTGCCCGATCTGAGAAGTTTCGGCGCGCAGCGAATACGCCGATTCTGGACGAATGGCCGCCCGGAAGCTATTGCGGCCCCCGACATGGGCAACGGCTGGGTTGGATGTGATGACGGGATCGGCCACGCCGTCGAAAGAGTCTGCGGCAAAGGGGGAAGCGTTGCACTTCCGTCCGCGTTGAGTTAGGAGAAATCTGCTGAACTCTTGCTGAACTGTAGGCTGCAAATGAGAGCATCTGACTGCAACTGAGCAGCGCCTAATGCAAACAAAACACGTGAAAATCGGTCAGTGCGAATCGGGCAGGTTGGTTTAGCAAACCGCCGCATTCAGCCGCTCTGCCACCTCTCCGCGGTTTGGTTTCAATAGTTTACCATCAATCGACAAAAAGCTGCTGGCCTTTTGCTGGCCACGACGTAATTCCTCCAAGGTTGCTTGCATTCGCCGCATCGCTTCCAGCACCGCCGGATCGAACACTTTGATGTAGCGTTCCTTGGTCACGTGCGGTTTGGCGTGGCGCAATATGCGCTGGACGACTTTGTCGTCAGCGCCCAATGCGTACAGGTTCGAAGCAACACCTCGCCGGAACCCGTGCCACCCAAACCACGGCAGCCCGATCGCTTCGATTGCTGGCCGAATCACGCTCCTCGCAAGTTTGTCCATTGCCATCGGACGCCCATCGCCGGAGTGAAATATCACTCCGGACTTTGGGTTATTCATGCTCATGCGGTACTCGTCCAGAATCGTTGCCAACACAGGGATCACTGGAACCGAATTCCGGCTCGCCTGGGTCTTTGGTCGGTTGACTACCGACTTCCAGATGCCCGGCTCGGCAGAATGCGAGTCGGGGCCATTCTTGGGTCGCGGGAATTCGGGCCGCGCTATGACTTTTAGGACGGCACCGAATGCTCACTCGGCTGCTCTGGTGTTGAGGTGTTGACGATACTCCCTTGCGTTCGATCACCCTTCCAAGCCTTCCTTCCTATGTCAGATAAGCAGCAACTGGAAGTCCCACGATGTAGCCAAAGCCCGCCTCAAACCCGCTGCCGCTTCGGTGTGGGCGTCCTCCCGAATTCAGTGCTCGTAAGCGGCATTGAAGAAAACCGAAACCTTCACGGGCGATCATCGACACAGAGATGCAAGAGAAATGGTAACTCGTCTACCCTCCCGTACTTTGCCAATCAGAAAAATGGGGATTACGGTAGCGCTTGATACCGATTTCTCGCAGGACGTTCTTCGGATGGTTTAGAGCGGGACTTTCGGGCTCAATCGGTCCCACGTAAGCTCCACTCAACGGTTGAGTCTCATCAGCTGGCTTATCGTTGGCTAGGAGGATTAGCTGACCTATGTGGAAGCCCGGATACAGCACCTGCGGAGTATTAGACACGTTTGCGATCTCTAAGGTCAAACACCCGCGATAAAGTGGATGTACCCAAGGCGCAGTCTCGATAAGCAAAAAGGTTCGCGCTACGGAGGATTTCGTCAGGATCTGACCAGACACGTCGTGCGGCAGCTTAATGAATTCTAGGGTGGCACCCAAAACTGTTTGGTGAGCCGGAATCACAAGGTAGGTGCCGAGAGGCTTGTGAACCTTCAAGTGAGAGAGCCTTGAGGAGTTTTCTTCTGTCGGATCAAGAAAGGGTGCTGGTGGACTTTGTGGGATCAGGAAGTACGAACCGAGGCGCAGATCTATCGAGTCGTAGTCATACGGATCTGCCCTCAGAAGCAAAGGAGTGATCACTAGACTCTTCGGATCAGCGATCGGCCGTCTTCTTCTTTCGTCGATGGTTTCGCGAGAGAGGACACTGTGCACAAACCCGTGCTTATCACCGTCATCGGGCGGCGTGCTGACGCTCATGATTCCGGACTCCCGAAAAGGGCCACATCCTCCAATGCCTTAGTGGTCCAGCGCTCGATCCTTTTCATCCAGGCCGCTCTGTCCTGAGCGGAGGAAGGGGCTTGGTCTTTGATCCTAGACATCAATTCCTCCACGCCCTCAAGATAGAATCGGTATGCGGCATTCAACAAAGTGATCGGCGTAGCATGGACCTCTTCGAGAGTGCCGGCTGCATTTGGAATATTCAATGTAGACGGCACTATCCCATTTCTCAGGTATTCTGCAATCGGCTTCCATAGCAGGCCGTATTCATATAGTCGCGGATCGATTCCATTCGTGATCTCGCCAACTTGCTCTTTCGCTCGTGGCATTACATCAATCAGCGCCTTCACGAAAGGAACTCTATCACCGCCAGCGGCTTCCTCTGCTTCGACAAATTTTTGCATGTCGAGATCGAGTAAAACCCGCAGTACTGCACAGTGACGGGAATCCATGTCTTTGATTGCATCCCACCAGCCCTCCGCCTCTAGGAGATCCGACTGTACTTTCACTCTGAACGGATGTGAAGGGTAGGCGTGGTAAGAGAGAATTGGTGGTCTCGCGTTGTCGCTGACATTGAGAGTGCCGTCTTTATTGAGCAAATTCGGCAGATCGAACAACTCAATGTAAGCAAAGCTGTAACATGGCCCTATAAGCCGAACTGCAAAAAGATCGCAAAAGATTTCCTTGGCGTAGTGCAGCACAGTCTTCGTCATCCGGCTCTGCAAGATCAAGGGTTGGGCGGAGAACCTTTCCCCCAGATGTGTTTCAAGAGCGGCCGCCGCATCTGCGGCTAAGCGCGCCTCGATGCCGCGTTTTGCATATGCATATTCGCCGATTTCGTGGGCGAGTAAGCAATTCAAAAACAGGGCGTTCCCTTGTGAATTCGGAATCCCGATGAGACCCAAGTTCGGCGGGAACGGGTCAGCATCTACGATTCGGGCAAGCGGTGCCACCACAACTTCCATCGCACTAGGATTGACTTGAGCGTAATAGAAGGAATCCGTATGAAAAATCGTGAAATCTGTCGACTCGAAGCCTTGCAGTTCGTGCAGCCTGTCCACCAGCGCTGCTACCATCGCAGTTGGCTGGTTTAGAGTATCCGCGTCCGCACTCGGTTTGATGAATTGATGTAGCTCGCGCCACGCAGCGCGAAGGGTCAACAATTCAGTCCGCGCTTCAACGAACCCCTCGGCGTCATCGTCCGCGTGGCTATCAAAGTCCAGGATGTGCTGCTTCGTGCGGTCAGCCAGATGGCTGATGTACTCGAAGAACTTGCTGGACGATTCCGAATAGGAAACCGCCTGGGGTGGAGGCGTACACGCGCGAGAAACGTTTTGTACAAACGCATAAAGTGAAGCCACTTCACGCTGGAGTTGGTCGCGAAGGGGCCTCACATCTAGACGCCCGACGCTGCCCAGGACGGATCGCTGTAGTGATACAGAGCTCTGCTTTCTATTGCTGAGAAGAGCCGGATGGCAGTGCGCATGTCATCCTGTTCAGAGCGTCCGCTAAGCAGTGCCTCAAGGCGTACGAGCAATTGCGTATCTTTGAACGCCCTGCTGACCTCATCGAGAGTTTGCAGTTCTTCAAACCGCCGGTACGGAGCTTCATGCGAGAGCTTTGCGTGCAGAGGCTCAGACGACTCGATAGCCTTCAGCGATTGCACCACACTTTTTATATCTTGCTCCAGTTCGGAGTTAGAAAGAGACAGAATCCCCTGGGGGTCGTTGATCAGCGATTTTAAAGCCTTGATCGCGGCCCGAGCTCGGAGCGCGACAGAGAGGTAGTTTGTACGTTCGCCGGCCATAGCACCCTGGCTTTCCATTGTAGCCCCTCCAATTCCGATGATGTGTAATATAATGTACACTCAAGAAGAGAAGTGTCAAATATATTCCACATGCCAAAGAAGACCTGGAAAGTTAAGCTCGGCGAGCAGATTAAGGCGGCGCGGGAATTCCGTGGCGTGAGTCAGGAGAGCCTGGCTAAGCGTCTTCGCACAGATCGGGGAAGTATCTACCTGTACGAAAAGGGCAAGGGGAATCCACAATTCAAGGTCATTGCTGAAATCGCAGCCGAACTAAAGGCTGATTTTAATGTGTTGGGGTGCCGAATTGCCGCGTCAGAGCTGCTGGAGCCTCCCCGGGAAGAGCAGCTGGAGCTTAAACTCGATCAGGACCATTCGTTTCTGGCCAACGTAAAAATCAGGCCAACAAAGAAATCGCTCACAATAACCACGCATTCCGAGTATGGCATCAAAAGCGCGTAGGCAAGTCGAAATAGTTCAGTTCGTTGATTCCGCTTAAGAGTATGAGCTTTGGGCGCTTCATTGGAGATATGGTTCACCGTCCTGAAATTGAATAACGAACTCTGCCGCCCACCCTCCGGTTAACAGTCTTGAGACCAAAGTATTCACAATGTGCCGGAGCGGGAGACAAATCGAGGGGATTCAGGAATGTCTGGCAAAACGGAAAACTGGGCGTCGTCGCCGCGCTCGCGTGCTACCAGGATGACGAGAGCGGTAGGCTAGAAGGCCGTCTCACGGAGATTGCGATTCAGGTTGTCTTAACCGCTGAGTTCCAGCACCGTGAAAGTGCTATCCGTCGGCATCAATAGCGTGTTGAACGGAAAACCCAACTCGAAGAGGAACAGAGGGAACGGAAGCGTAAAGCCGAACGCGCAGAACGCGAACGACGGAAACGGCTCGAACAGGCGCGGATCGAGCAGCGGTTTACTTGCGCGATTGCTGGTCATACGAAACAGAAATATTCGGAGTCTTGTCCGGTTCGAGGTGATTATCGCGAATGAAGTTGCTCAGCGCTGTGGCGATGAGTTCGTTCTTGGTCGAATTCTTTTGGATTCTCAGAACTTCAAGGTTCTGGTCTAGTGTGGCAGGAATTATGATCGTTGTCCGAATCGTGGCAGGGTTCGAGGGTCGCGAATCGGTCCCGCTCTGCGAAGTAGTTACCGCAAATGATGGGTCAATCTGCCTCTTAGCTGCACTTCCACTGTTCATTCTTTCCTCCTCACACAAAGCGGATTCTCGACAAGATTAGGGGAGCAATCGAGAATCCAGGCTAACCCTTTGTACTCGGGTTCGCAACACATTTGTTTTCAGGAAAATAGGAGCTAACCAGTATTACGGACTTACTGTGCCGTCGTAAAACGGTGCTTACTAGAGGTAATATTACTCCACATTTGTGCACGCTCCTGGAATATCGAGTTTTTACGATTTTTCTCTTGACACATAGATGATCTCACTTTTATGCTGCTGCAGAAACGGTCTGTGCGGGCCCAAGGTACTCGGCGAGTGGGGAAGCGCTGATTTTTGCTCCGGGGTTCGGCCACTAGCTCAAGATTGCCCAACGCAAAGATCAGTGCTGCTTTCTAAGCTCCGCTACCCAGTTTTGCAAAGAGGCAACTGGGAATTTGTAGGTTCTCCCACTTGGCCATGCGCCGCTAAAGAACGCGACCCCCGAGTCCAGCTACTCAGCCGCCTCGCCCACTGAGGGTCATCATGAAACGGCTTGCATTTCTACTCGAATTCAGGAAGGTCGCACGCTTTATCCAGAAGAAAGTTCCACTACCGATACTGATGTTTTGGGCCGCAGTTGGAGGAGGTCTCATTCCAGCCGGAAGGCCTTTTGTCTATGTCGGCTTGCCAATTCTCATTTGCTGCGTGCTGGCGATGCTTTTTCCTTGGGCTACTCGATTCTTGTTGGCCTTCTCACCTCTTGGAAGGCATTTCGCCAGTATTGATGCTGGAGCCTACGATCTTTACGACCGCGGGCGAATGTTAATGGAGAAGCGCACTACCGAAAGTCTCAAGGAGGCAAAAGACTGTCTGACCGAAGCTGTAAAGAAGAAGCCAAATTTCGCGCGAGCACGTGCTGCGCTGGCGCATTGCTCAAACTTACTTGCCGTCTATCTCGAGTCGTCACCTAAAGAGGCGATCACGAAGGCTCGAAGCGAAGCACTCGCAGCTTTAGAGATCGACGGTAAGCTTGCAGACGCACACGAGGCACTAGCACATGCTGAGATGCTCGACGAATGTTGGTTAGAGGCGAACGCGGGATTTCTCCAAGCCATAAAGATAAATCCTAATTATGCGACGCCTTACCAGCGGCTCGCGCTAATGCAGGCTGCCGTCGGGCGACCCGATTATGCTCAAACCCTCATCCAAAAGGCTCAAAAACTCGATCCAAACTCTCGAATCATTAGTGCCGACGTCGGGCTGATCTACTTTCTCCAGGGAAAGCTTGATCGAGCACTGAAAGAGTACGATTCAACTCTGCACATGGATTCTAACTTCAGCTTCGTCCACTTCCTTCTTGGTGTGCTTTATGAGAAGCGAGGCGATTTTTCGTTGGCCATCGAGAGGTATGAGTTTGCTAACAATGCATCCACCGCCTGCATGGCCGCCAAGATGGCGCTTGCACGGGCACTATGGCTGTCTGGTGACAGAAACCGTTCTCAAAATTCACTTAACGAATTGTTGCAGTTAGCCGAGCGACGGTTCGTTTCACCATACGGTATTGCGACTATTTATGCAGGTATGGGTGATTCAAGCCGATATTCTCAATGGCTAAATAAGGCTCTCAAGTGCCGCTCTGTATGGTTGACTCATTTTCACTTCAAGAGCGACTTCAGACTTGACTGTTTACGCTCGGATGGGCCGTTCCGGCCCTCCATATACAGAGATGGTCGCGCTGATCGCCATATTGCTAATGTGCGGCAAGAAATGTACGCAGCGTAATATCGCAGACCGCGAAAACTTCAACCGTTCGCACCAAAAGATTTCGCAAAAAAGAGCGTAGTTGGCGTTCTCCGCCATTTAATTCTCGTGGATTAGCGACAGGAAGCTGCAGTTGCGGAGTGTGATCGCCAGCTCGCGCAGTATCTCCAACAAAGAGAAGACCGCAGCCATGGTGCCATGCTGCCGGTAGAGAAGCGCAAGGGACGGCTCAAGAAAAAGAAGGGGAATGCACCGCGGTTCGACTTGCGCGAAAGGTTGTTTTGCCTGACCGGTACCGACTTGACCCGGATCGACAGTATCGATGTCCAGACCGCGACGACGGTCATCAGCGAAACCGGATACGATATGAGCAAATGGCAGACCGAGAACCACTTTGTTTCCTGGCTGCGGTTGCGTCCGGACAATCGCATCAGTAGCGACAAGATCATCGGAAAAGGTCGGCTGCCAACCAACAACAGAGCGACCATTGCTTTAAAGATGGCAGCCAGCACGTTGAGGAAAGCAACACCTATCTCGGAGCGCAGTTTCGTCGACTCAGAACCAAGCTAGGTGCCCCGTGTGCGATCAAGGCCATGGCCGCCAAACTGGCGCGCTTGGATTGTACGGCGTGATTTCCTAAACGATCACGCAGCGCACGAACGAAATCGGCATCCGGCTAGGCTGCCACAAAGCCCACGAATATCAGCGTAGTGCCTTCCCATCTGGTTAGTTCTATAAAAAGGGAAAGTAAAGAAAAAACACTCCTGCAACGGCGGGACTTCTTCTCGCTTCGCAGCCCACATGATTGAGCAGGATCTGTTCTGAACTTCCGCGCCATGTGCTCGGTCGCTGGACGGGTCGGGTTACCGATAACTTGGCTCCCAGTACTTCACCAGAGTCGATTTGTCCTGGAGGGGTGTTTTGTTGCGTGCCGACCGCACGACTTGACTCACCGCATCGACCACCACATCTGGGCGATCAATTATCACGTAGTGTCCGCTCTTGTCCGCGACCATTTCCTTGCTATTCCGCGAGAGCGACAGCAATTGCGTCTGCAGTTCCGCAGCCGCACTTTGATTCGTGTCGACATCGACCAGCGGCTTGCCACCCAGCGGCTGGCTATGTTCTTTCACGAGTGCATCTGCCTCCGCGAGACACTGCGGCACTATTTCAGCGTTCGATTGCAGGGCTTTTTGATTTCGTGGCTGCGCCATAAACCAGACATGTGCTTCGCGGTCCTGAGAGGGCAATTTGCTAAAGTTCGGATCGTCCTCCAGGCCCACTAGCTTCGGACCACCGGAAGGCCCGACCGCCGTACCGTCGGGAGGAGAGGGAGGCGGCATCGTCAATCCTGGCAGCAGCGTTAGCGTTAACCTTCCCTTGATCGACATCGCATGATCGACAAACACTATGCCCGCCACTTCGTCTGGAAAGCGTCCCGCATATAGCCGCGCAATCAATCCACCAAGCGAATGCCCAACAAGCACATAGGGCCCCTGTACTCCAACGTTTTTCAACGCGGTGTGAACCTCGCCCACCCTCAGCGCACATGAATCCTTCGGACCGTCATCGCTCCAACCAATCCCGGAATGATCGTACGAACACACCTGAGTGAGTTTTGCGACTTCCGGCTGAACAAGCCCCCAATCGACGGAGAACCCCGCGCCTACGATAACCACAGTCGGGCTTCCTGTACCTGTGCAATATAAATGAACTCGGTACCCGCCCACATCGACCAGCTCGCCTAGAGGCGTGGGAGGATTCTGATTTGTACTAACGGACTGGGCCGAAATCGTGGCCAAGAGCACTAGCAGGAGCGCCGACCCCAACCAGAAGCTGGCGAGCATTCGTCTTTGCATACGCACCCCTTGCATTCAGATGGGCGACTGCTGCAAAAGGATTCTCCGGCTGATGCCAGGGATTGGCAAAGTCCTGGTGTCGATTACCGGAAACTGAGAATCCGCGTGAACAGTGGCTGCGTTTAGCGGGCACTATCAGTTGCCAATCGAATTTTGCGTATTACACGCCCACAACGGCTTCAAACGTGAAATCTGCAGCCAAATTGCCGAACGCCAGACAATGACACCAATTCCCGCAGCGAGCAATCCTAGCCTCAGAGGGACCGAGCGCCCCTCGGAGAGTCAAGTCGGGTTCCGGCGCTTTCGGCGACCAAAGTAGCGAATACGCCGATTCTGGACGAATGGCCGCTCGGAAGCTATTGCGGCCCCCCCGACATGGGCAACGGCTGGGTTGGATGTGATGGCGGGATCGGCCACGACGTCGAGCCTCCGATCCCCGGGCAGCTACTCCGAAATCATCCCGATCGTCCCCAGCCACGTCTCCACCAACTGAGGCCATCCCGTTATCGGAAGCTCGGTGCGCCGCAGCCCGAACGCATGCCCGCCCTGCGCATACAAATGCATCTCGACGGGAACCCCGCCCTTCTTCAGCGCGACGTAGTACACCAGCGAGTGATTTACGCTGTCCACAGGATCATCCTCCGCCTGCACTATAAACGTCGGCGGCGTCTCGCTTGTGACGCGAATATCCGGATTCAATGCAAACTTTTTATCGTCAATCCACAGATGCCCCGGATAAAGTGCCACCGCAAAATTGGGCCGGCAGCTCTCCTTGTCCGCCGCATCCACAGCCGGATACAAACGCTGCGCAAAATGCGTGCTGATGTCCGCCACTAGGTGCCCGCCTGCCGAAAATCCCAGCACGCCAATCTTGTGCGGATCAATGTGCCACTCCGCCGCGTGCAAGCGCACCAGCCCCATGGTCCGCTGCGCATCCTCCAACGTGATCCCCTTGGACGTTAGCCAGTCACAGACCTCCGTGCCTTCCAGATCGATGGCCAGAATCTGATAGCCCCCGCCAGGAAACACGACGACCGCAGTGCTCGTATTCCTTCCCGTTGGGGAATAGACCGTCATTGTAGGCCGCGATACGTTCTCCACGTAATCCCATGGCCTTCCGGCGACCAGATTCTTCGCCGTCGCGGTGACCTCCGTCCCCGCGGCAGGCTGCGCATCCGGCACCGCCCCCGGCCATATCGGAATTTGCGTATGTCCCGGCGATGGCTGCCAGGCAGGTGTCTGAGCGCGGAGACCGCCGAACGCAAATACGACACAGAGAGCAAAGATCAAAGGCTTCATCACAATCCCCTCAGAGGCGGAGGATACAGCAAGACGACCTCTCGTCTGAAGATGGGTCCTGAGAAACGATAGTGATTGAGCCGAACCGATCAAATTAAGGGTGGGGGCTTCGTTGAAACGGCGTTCTGGAAAGTTCGCAGCGAATCCTTCGGTTCTCGGCTATGTCAGGATGGCAGTAGC
>Ga0206996_1017_pt2 | contig 40874 bp, 36 predicted proteins | sample Alteio_BWMinCont_2_FD_153467 | JGI IMG/M metagenome (GOLD analysis project Ga0206996, IMG submission 153467) | Enriched cells from forest soil in Barre Woods Harvard Forest LTER site, Petersham, Massachusetts, United States -... | ecosystem: Environmental > Terrestrial > Soil > Temperate forest >...
ATCGGACAGGACACCGTGGCCCCCAGGGCTCCCGAGACAAACCACGAGAATACTCCGGCGACGGTTAAAAGACCAAACGCCTAAAAGACAAAACTGCGGCGAACCATGGTCTGGTCGCCGGAATGAATCGGCATGGCATCGTGGGGACGCGGTGGAAAGCTTGCGCCGGGAATTGTGGGGAGGCCGGAGGAGCGATCGACCAAGACGATCTTGACCGGTGCTGCAGCCGGCACGCGGATTTCGACAGCAATGCCCTCGGCGGGCGGATTTGCGTAGTCGAAGCCCCAGTGCCCCGGTTGACGCCAGCGCGCTTCGGACGGCTTGCCAAGATCGTGTCCGTTGACGCTCGCGCCGGACACTTCTGTTTCGCTGAAGCCGACGTGCAGTGTGCGTGCGTGGCGTGGCGTGGAGATGTGCAAAAGAAGCGTGCGCGTGGCGCCGTCGGTGTGCTCCCCGAACAGCTCCGCAAGCGGAGGCGGCAGGGCCACGGCCGGAGCTTCGTGCTGGAGAAAATCGAAAGGGTACCAGTCGGGAACGAAGTCGGGGAGCTTGCCGCGAGAGGGAGAGCTGCCCAGGTACTCGGCGGTCCAGGAATCCAGGCGGTTGGTGGAGCTGGTCCAGAGAGCCTTGCCGGTGTCGGCATCGAGGGCGTAGCAGAGCAGGCTGGGTTTGGGATGTGCCGGAGAGTAGCGAGTGGCTTTCGCGGCAATGATAGACAGCACCAGCGCGGCAGCCAGCGCCACGATCGACAGCGATTTACCGGCGGCCTCCAGTAGCATCTCGAGAAACGGAAAAAGCAAGAGAAACAACAATCCCGAAGTGACGCTTAAAAGCGGAGCGCCGATGGTCGAGAAACCGAGCGCCGTGTAGAAGCCTTCGAGAAGCGGAAGGAAGAGCAGGAGAGTGGGGAGACTCAACACCGAAAGAATCACAGCGGAAAGAAAGGAAAGATGTCCGGGGCGAAAAGCGGCGAGGGCTGTTGCCAGAAGGCCGGCCAGCAGCGGCCAGACCAAGGTGTAACTGCCACCTGCGAGCCATTTTGAGGTCACTAAGACCAGAGCGAAGAGCAAAGCCGCGCCGCCGAGAAAAAACGCTGGCGGCGCTACGCTCTTGCGGAACAATCTGTAAAACAGCGCATCTACTGCGAGCAGCAAGGCAAAAAGTGCGAAAACGTAAAACGCGTTTTGATCCAGGCCGCCTTCGGGAAGAACGTGAAGGTGCAGCCAGCGCACGCCAAGGAAAAAGCCGACACCAATGAGCAGCAACACCAGAAGAATGAGGATGTGCAGGAAGAAGCTGACGAAAATGGACCAGAGACTGGTCTGCCACGCGCCGCTAGCGTAGGAGATCACGCCGAACAGCACAACACCGCACAAAATCGCGAGGGGCCAAATAAAGCGGCTGGAATAATGCGCGAAGAAATTTCCGGAGACTCGGAAATAGACCGCGTCGCGGTCCTTGAGCTCGCGGAGGTCGGTGTTGCCAAGAGCGCGAGCCAGGCCAAGCGCGTTCTCGCCATGCTGCTGGAGACTGCCGCGGTCGAGCCGTTCAGGACTGTCAAGCGGAGTGTGATAGGCCTCCCAATGACCGATGAAAGCAAAGTTGAGTCCCGCCGCGCCGGATTTCTTGAACACCGTCATGTCCGTATCGTTGGGCATGTGCTTGTAGATTTCATAGGTGAGCGACGAGCCGGAAGCATGCGGTGCCGCCTGCGCGAAGATTTCTACCAAACGGCCATTGCCGGCGCTGGTTTCAAACATTTGCGATTCGCCGGCGTTGCCGCGGGCTTCGAAGTTCACCGCCACGCGCACGTCTTGGGCAGCGGGGTTTTCGGCGACGAAGGCGGAGGCCCCCAGTAGGCCGTCTTCTTCGCCGTCGGTGATGACAAAAAGAATGTCGTTCGCCAGCCCAGGTCCGGCGCGCAGAGCGCGAAGCGTTTCGAGCAAGGCCGCCACACCGGCGCCGTCGTCGCCGGCGCCGGGGCCAGCGGCCACGGAGTCGTAGTGCGCCACGAGCGCGACCGCATCTCTGGCGCCACTCGTGCCTTCGAGGCGCGCAACAATATTTTCCACAGTTCCTGCGACCTCATAGCGGGGAGTGACGCCGGTGGCGCGCTGAATTTCCGGAGCGACACCGAACCCGGCGAGTTGCGAAACCAGATAGTCGCGTACGCGGTCATGTTCCGGGGAGCCCAGGGGATGAGGCGCGGTTGCCAAGGCCTCGAGATAAACGAGAGCGCGGTCCGCGGAGAAAACATCCTCGGGGGATCGTGCGGGAACGGCGGTCGGCGTTCCCTCGCGCAGCGCGAACCAGCCAGCGCCAAGCCCTACGATCAGAAAAAGGACCCAACTAGATAGAGGTTTCGCCACCCAGCATACCCTCGCCTCTAGGGACTCGAACGGTGATAGTAGTGTGTGGCCGTCCGGCGAGGCAAGCGGGGATTCCCGCCTACGCCATGATGACTTTCCTCCGGAACCGGCGTGCGGCGATGAACAGAAGAAACGCGCCTATGGCGAACAGCGCAAGTCCATCGAGCCAAAGATGCCGGATGGTGGCGCCGCGAAGGATGATGCCGCGTGTGATGTTGATGAAATAGCTGGCGGGAACGAAGTAGCTGAGAACGCGGAAGACCAGGGGCATGGTTTCGCGGGGGAATATGTAGCCAGAAAAGAAAATGCTCGGCAGGATGGTGAGAAAAGCGAGCTGCATCGCTTCGCCCTGCGAATTTGCCTTGCTAGAGATGAGAATGCCCAACGAGAGCGCGGCAAAAAGATAAGGCAGCGAGAGAAACGCAAGCAGCAGGACGCTGCCGTGAATGGGCACGCGGAAGATGAAGCGCATAGACGTTACAATGAGGCACAGCTCGAAGAAACCGATGGCAAAGTAAGGAAGGATTTTTCCCAGAAGCAGCCCATACGGGCGCACCGGGGTAACGAAAAGCTGTTCGAGAGTGCCGCGTTCCTTTTCGCGAACGATGGCGAAAGCGGTCAGAAAGGTGGTGACGTTGAGCAGCAGGATGGCGGTAAGCCCGGGAAGGAAAAAGTTTGGCGAGCGCGAATCGGGATTGAAAAGAAGCTGCGGGCGAATATCAATCGCAAAGGTGGCGCGGTCCGCTAGGGCCCGGCGCAGAGATTCATCCAGCCCAATCGCGGTGGCCACCTGGATGGCAGAACCAGCGACGGAGGAATCCGAGCCGTCGATAAGAATCAACACCTGAGCGCTCATGTTGTGGAGCAGGCGGTCGGAATAGTCCACCGGGATTTTGACCGCGACGCGCGCGCGGCCGGAAATGACGGTGTCGTTCAAATCGCTATCGTTCTGAACATAACGGACCATGCGGAAAGTGTCGGAATTTTTTAGCCGGTCCAGCAATTCGCGGCTTTCGCGCCGGCCGTCGGCGTTGAAAACCACGGTAGGGATCTGGCGGACGTTGGTATCAATGCCGAAACCGAGAAGGACCATCTGCAGAAGAGGAATGATCAGCGAAAAAAAGAGCGTTCCAAAGTCGCGGCGGACGTGCAGAACCTCTTTGTAAAGGACCGCCCGGAAACCGCGAAAAGCGTCAAACACGCGCTGCCTCCAAAAGAGCTTGCTGTTTGTAGGTCAGCTCGACGAAGACGTCTTCGAGACTGGGGGCCAGCGGGCGAATCTCGGCGACGGCAATCCCGTTCTTTAGAAGCTGCTCGCGGAGATGGTGAAGATCGACGTGGTCATCGATGAGGGCATGGATGGATTGGCCAAAAATTGTGGCGCTGCGTATGCCGGGGACCTGGCGGGCGAAGCGCAGAGCTCGCGTGACTTCCGGAGTCGTAATTTCCACGCGTATGGTTCCTTGCGGCTGGACATCCGGCAGTTCGCGCAGCGAGTTGGGCGTGCCATCGGCGATGATCTTGCCGAAATAGATATAGGCAACGTGACTGCAGCGCTCGGCCTCGTCCATGTAGTGGGTGGTGACGAAGAAAGTGATCCCGTGCCCGGAGAGTTCAAACAGGAGATCCCAAAGCAGGCGGCGAGCCACGGGGTCGATGCCGGCGGTGGGTTCGTCCAGGAAAAGAAGTTTAGGCTCGTGGAGCATGGCGCAGCCCAAAGCGAGCCGTTGCTTCCATCCCCCGGAAAGCTGGGCCGACAAGCGATCCATGTACGGCGCGAGGCCGTTCAGTTCGACGATCTCCTCGATGCGGCGTTTCAGTCGACCTGCTTCGAGGCTGTAGATGCGACCGTAGAACTGCAAATTCTCCGCGACGGTGAGGTCCTGATAGAGACTGTAGTTTTGCGACATGTACCCGATACGCTCGCGCACAGCTTCGGAATCCACGCGGACGTCCAGTCCCTCCACATGCGCGGAGCCACTGCTGAGCGGCAGAAGGCCGGTAAGCATCTTGATGACCGTTGTCTTGCCGCTGCCATTGGGACCAAGAAAGCCAAAGATTTCACCCTTTTCGACGCGGAAGCTCACGTCGTTCACGGCGGTGAATTTGCCGAACCGCCGGACCAGATGTTCGGCCGAGATGGAAGCTTCGACAGGGTTTTCGGGCGCAGTGGCCACCGGCTAATTCTCCGCTTTCAATTTCACGTCGGCGGCCATTCCTGCGAGAACGTGGCCAGCGGGATCGTTAATGCGGATCTTGACGCCGAAGACCTGGTGAACGCGTTCCTCCCGGGTTTGCACATTTCGCGGAAGAAACTCGGCCTGTTGATTGATTTGCTCGACCACACCTTCAAATACCGTTTTCGGAAAAGAATCAACGCGCACTTCCGTCTTTTGCCCAAGTTGGACACGCCCGAGCTCCGTTTCCGGAATGTAGATGCGCACGTAAATCTGATCTTGCTCGAGAAGCGTGGCCACGGGCGTGTTCGGCGAAATGATGTCTCCCGGACGGACATCGAGAACCTCGACGATGGCCGCCGAGGGTGCGACCACTTGCCGCTCACGGAACCGCGCCTGGTCGTAAGCATAAGCGGCTTTCGCAAGATCGATATCTTCGGGCCGATTGCCGCGCTCAAATTTGTCGAGGGTGGCCTCGGTCTCGCGGTAGTGGGCTTCCGCCGAGGCAATTTCCTCAGGCCGGTACCCAAGTTTTAGCTCCGCGAGCTTGTGCTGGTAATTCTGCTGCTGCGCAAGCGCCATCTTCCAGTTGGCTTCGGCGGTGTCGCGCTGCTGCCGGGAGACGAGATCTTTCTCTGCCAGGGCTTGGTAACGCGCGAAGTCGAGCCGCGCGCGAACTTCGTCGGCGGCCGCGCGATCCACGTCCGACTGGGCTGCGGCGATATCTTCCTTGCGATAGCCGTTCACGCGCAGCTCATAATCGGCTTTGGCTTGGGCCGCCGCGGCGCGAGCTTCTCGGATCTCTTCCGGGCGAAAGCCGCGCTTGGCTTTCTCGGCGGCCGCGCGGGACTGATCGAGAGAAGCCAGCAATTCCTGGTCGTCGAAGGTGATCAAAGTCTGGCCAGACGCGACGCGCTCTCCTTCGCGCACCAGGACCTTGTCGATGCGGCCTCCGACTTTCGAGCCCACGCGAATGTCACGGGCTTCGACCGTGCCTGAGCCCACCAGCGCACTGTCGTGCCGCAACCACCTGGCGTAAACAGCGGTTCCGCCCAAAACGGCGGCGACAAGGGTGACGATCACTGCCTGCTGGCGAGTCATGAATCAATCTCCAGTAAACGGCGGAACTCCCGCTAACACGGCATGGGACCCGGAAACGTCCACGTTGCGCGGAGCCAACCCGGACCACAGCACGTTGAACGCGGACTCAATGCGAGCGTGCAAACTCGCGTCGCCATGAAGCGACCAGAACAGAAGAGTTCCGAAAATGGTCTGCCGAAAAACGTGGGCAATCTCCGCGGCTGGAAGGTCTCTGCGGATTTCCCCTCGTTCTTGGCCTAGCAGAATGATCTCGGTGTGCAGCGCGTGAACCCGCTTCTGCAGATCGGCCATGGCCTCGCGGACGGCGGAGGTAGAGAGGTAGGCCTGGAGAAGCGTGCGGATGATGCCGGGATTTCGAATCGGCTCCTGGGTCATGCGCACACCCAGGGAGCGCAAGAAGTCGGGCATCGATTCACCTCCCGCGCGGGCTTCTGCGATGGCGGACTCGAGTTTGGCGAGCTGCATCTCCCCAAAGGCCAGAAGGATATGGTCCTTGCTCGGAAAGTAGTTAAAGAAGGTGCCTTTGCCGAGGTCCGCAGCTTCCGTGATGTCTTCCACGGTCGTCTCCGTAAACCCTTTTCTGGCAAAGAGATCCAAGGCGGCACGGAAAAGCCGTTCGCGAGTTTCGGCGCTGCGCCGGGCGCGCCGGCCGTGCCCCGGAGCAGCGCCGGAACGGGCCGCTCTTGCGGTTTTCGAGTGAGTTTTCTTGACCATAGTTCATAGATGACTATAAGTCATAAATTAACTATAGTCAAGCCCAGTCGGGGCTCTCGGGGCTCTGGCCCGTTCCCAGAAACACCAAGGCCCCGGACGGTTGCCGGGGCCTTCGCCGTTCTCGGAATGGTTTTCGGCTATTCCTTCAAGGAGTTGGGATCGGACAAGTTCTTGGGTGATTTGCGGTTGAGGTAAGCGATCATTTTTTGCGCTGGCGGAGGTACCGGCACCGCACCCTTGAAGATGATGTCCTCGGCTTCTAGCTTTCGTCCGTAGACGCGCTCATTGGCATCATGATCAGGGCGGACCGTCGAGCCCTCGAGCGAGATGCCGGCGAACAGGCCGCGCGCCCGCGAATAGCTCAGCACTTCGGCGCGCAGCGTTACGTCCGTCGAAGCATTAGCGGTGCGGCCCTTGGGGCCGCCGGCGACCGAAGCATCCGCTCCGAGCTTCACCTTGCTTTTGAGCATGGAGTGAGCTCCCCGCGGGTTCATCACCAGCAGCACGAAATCGGTGGCTTGGCCGCCGATCTGGAAGCCGATGCTCCCGCCTTCCAGAGCCATCATCGAGGGCGCACTCCACGGGCCGGTGTAGTGTTCACCGGTGCGGCAAGTCATGGCGCCGCGGCCATAGCTGCCGCCCACGAGAAAGGCGGCCTTTAAAACCGAGGGATAAATGATGAGGCATTCGGCTTTGTCGATGAGATCCTGCGGGATGTCATCGGGGATATCCATAATCTCCTTGATTACCGTGCCGCAGTTATCAAGCCGGTCGGCTTCTTTTCTGTCTTCTTGGGACCACAGCGGCGGCGCGATCATCGCCAACGCCATGAGACAGGAACTGATTCGCTTAGTCAAATTTCACCTCGCAGAAGGTACTGGGCTAAGTAATGATAGGTTGCTCCAGCTTTAGGCGCAACCTGCAGTTTGTCGAGTACCGCGGGTGGTGCCGGTTTCACGCCCGCGTGACGAGTAGGTCTGTGCGCGGTGTCCGGAAAATGTTGCGCGGGCTTTCGACTATACTTTCACCTACGGCGGTTTATCGGCAGAGGATACATGGGCTTAGGAAACCGTTTTGGATGGTGGGCCGCGGCGCTGACAGCGACGCTGGCCTTTTCTGGATTTGCTGTGGCGCGCGGTGGCGCGCAGAGCAATCCGGCGCGAGAACCGGTTTGCTCGGCGAGCAAGCACGACGGAGGGCGCGAAGAGCGTTCTCCCAAGCGGGCGGCCGCGGCCGCCGCGCGTTTCGCCGGGCGGGCCGGGACGCTGCTGGCCGCCTCGCCGGCGAGCAAAGGCGATTGGGGCCTGCTGATCGTTGATGCCGAGACGGGAGAAACCCTCTTTGAGCGAAACGCCGACGGCTATTTTGTTCCTGCTTCGAACATGAAGCTTTTTACCACCGCGCTGGCGTTGGCCAGGCTGGGTCCGGACTACAGATTTCACACCACCCTCGAAACGCGCGGCACGATCTCGCCGGACGGCACGCTTTCTGGCGATGTCCTACTGGTCGGGCGAGGCGACCCGAATCTCTCGAACCGCAGATTTCCTTTCGAGCTGAGGGAAGAGTTTGACGGGCCGCCGGAAAAAGCGCTGATCGAACTGGCCGAGGCGCTTCGCGCGGGCGGCGTGAAAGAAATTTCGGGCGACGTGATCGGCGACGACAGCTATTTTCCCCGCGAGCGCTATCCGAACGGCTGGGAAATCGACGACATGGTCTGGGAGTACGGCGCTGCTATCTCCTCGATCGTTGTGGATGACAACACCGTGGCGCTGACGCTGACGCCCGGCGAAAAAATGGGAGATCCGGTGCTCGCATCGGTCGCGCCGCTGACGCCCGACTTTGCTTTAGAGAACGATGTGACCACCTCGGCTCCGGAACTGAAATCGGACTTGACGCTGACGCGCGAGCCGGGCGCGAATCTTGTGGTGGTGCGCGGCACGCTCCCCGCAAAAGGCACGCCACGCAAGCTGGTGCTGGCGATTGAAGAACCGGCGCTACATGCCGCGTCGCTGCTTGCCGGCTTGCTCTCCGAACGCGGTGTAAAGCTCGCTGGAAAGATTCGCGCCGTTCATGTTGCGGATACCGACCGAACGCCGCGGACCATTCTCGCCGAGCACGTTTCCGTGCCGCTCGGCGATTCCGTGAAGCTGGTCAACAAGATCAGCCAAAACCTGCACACCGAGATGCTGCTGCGGACCGCGGCGCGGCAAAACGGCTTGTGGAGCACTCCGGAAGAAATGCTGAAAACTCCGCAGGATTTTTACGCCGCCGCAGGAATCGCGCCGGACGACGTCATGCAAACGGATGGCTCGGGGCTCTCGCGGCACGACCTGGTCACGCCGCGCGCCATCGTGACGCTGCTCCGCTACGCCGAGGAGCAAACGTGGTTCGCCCCGTACTATCGATCGCTGCCGGTGGCGGGAGTCGACGGCTCGCTGCAGGACCGCATGAAGGCTACGGTAGCGGCCGGAAGAATTCATGCGAAGACGGGATCGGTCGAGCATGTGCGCACGCTCTCGGGTTTCGCGGAAACCCCCAGTGGGCGCCGGCTGATCTTTTCGTTCCTCGGCAACAACCAGGGCGGAGGGAATCACGAAGCGGCCGATGTCTTGAACGGGCTTTGTGTGGCCATGATTGAGGAGTTTGATGAGGCCGCCGCTACCATCTCGCCTGCGCACGAGCGCAAAAAGCAGAGATGAACCCTCGCGAGGGCGATCGGGACTCTGGCTAACGAAATGGGAAGCAGTCGAAAAACAAAAATGTCGCGAACGGCACAAGACGTACTGGAGTTTGACAAGCTGCTGGAACTTTTGCGGTGGAGGACGACTTCGGCGCCGGGGCGGCGGGCTGTGGATGCGCTGGAGTTTCTAACGAACCGCGCTGCGCTAGAAGCGGCGTTTAGGTTGATTCGCGAAGCGCGGGAATGGCTGCGCGGGGGCGGCGAGTTGGGATTCGGCGGGCTGGCCGATCCCGAGGGCTGGCTCGAAAAAATAGCGGGGCCAGGCATGGTTCTGGAGGCCAAGGAGCTTTTGGATGCGGCTTCGCTCCTGGAAACCGCGGCAGGGTTGCGCGGACAGTTCCGGGAAGAAGCGGCGAAATTTCCCTTGTTGGCCGCGCGCGTCGCTTCGCTGGGGGATTTCCGGGAGGCGCTGGCGGCCATCCGGCGGTGCCTGTTGCCGAATGGCGAGATTAGCGACCAGGCCTCCTCGGCGCTGCGGCGCATTCGCACGAGCATCACCGAGACGCGGGAAGCGATTCAGAAAACGCTCAAACAAATCCTCCGGTCACGCCATGCCGAGGCCGGAGAAGATTACGTCACGCTGCGCAATGAAAGATTTGTAATTCCCGTGCGCGCGGAAAGCCGGCGCGGTGTGCCGGGCGTCATGCACGGTGCTAGCGCTACCGGGCAGACGGTGTTCCTCGAGCCGTTCGAGACCGTCGAAGTGAACAACCAGCTGGTGCAGCTTGCCGAGGACGAAGCCGCGGAGATCCTGAGAATTCTTCGTGAACTGACGGAACGCTTGCAGATCGTTCGCGAACCCTTGCTCGTTGCGGCGGAAACCATTGCGGAGCTTGACGGCGTGTTCGCTCGCGGGCGCTTTGCGCGCGATTTCGATGCGTCGATTCCGGAGTTTTCTGACGCTTCGGAATTGCGTTTGGTCGAAGCGCGGCATCCCGTGCTGGAAGACAAGCTGCGCCGGGAAGAGCGCGCCGTTGTGCCCCTGACCCTGGCGCTGGGAGGCGCGGAAAAAGTTTTGGTTATCAGCGGACCGAACACCGGCGGCAAGACCGTCGCGCTGAAAACGACCGGGCTCGCGGCCTTGGCCGCGCAGTCTGGCATTCCCGTGGCGGCGCAACGTGCGGTGTTGCCGGTTTTTGATCGCGTGCTGGTGGACATCGGCGACCAGCAGTCCATCGCGGCCGACCTGTCGACGTTTTCGGCGCACATGCTGAATTTGAAGACCATGCTGGAACTGGCGACGCCCGCATCGCTGGCGCTTGTTGACGAAATGGGCACCGGCACGGCGCCCGAAGAGGGCGCGGCGCTGGCGGTGGCGCTGCTCGATGAATTTCGCGCCAAAGATTGCATGGTGCTGGCGACCACCCATCATGACCGATTAAAGACTTACGCTTCAACCACCCCGGGCGTGGTGAACGCCGCCGTGGAATTTGACGACGTAAATTTGCGGCCGACGTACCGCCTGATGGTGGGGGTGCCGGGAGGCTCTAGCGGGATTGCCATTGCCCAGCGGTTGGGAATGGCGACCTCCATTATCGAGCGGGCGCGGTCCTTGTTGACGCCGGAATCGCGCGAGGCCGCAGACTTGATAGCCTATTTGCACCGCAGCCGCGATGAACTCGACCGCATGCAGCAGCAGATGGCCTCGGAGCGGCACACGCTCGACGAGGAGCGCAAGAAACTGCGCACCGAGTGGGTCGAACGCCAGCAAAAACGCATCCGGGAACTCGAAGCGCAGTTCGCGGAGATGGAGAAACGCTTCAATGAAAACGTCGCGCAGGTGATCGAAGCGGTGAAAGAACGCGAACTGCGCGCCTCGCTCGAGAAAATGGCGCGGCGCAAGGGCCAGGACATTCGCAGCGGGGCCCGCGAAGAACTGAACGCCGCGCTGGTAGAAACCATCTCCGATTCGCAAGCGGACTTAGGCACAACCTCTCGGAGTCCGCAAGCGATTCGCCGAGAGGCTTTGGGGCCCGGCGCGCGCATTCGTGTGCGAGGCTTCAGCAAGCCGGTGATCTTTCGCCGTTGGGATGGCTCGTTGGCAGAAATCGAAGCCGGCCCTTTGCGCATGAAAGTTGCCGTCGATGAAATTACCGGCGTAGAACCATCGGCCGCCGGTGCCGCGCCGGCACCGCCCCTACCGTCGTCGGGACGCGCGAATGTTACCGTCACTTCCGAGCGCGGCGAAGGCCCAGCTTCGGGCGAGATCAACGTGATTGGCATGCGCGTGGAAGAAGCGACCGAGCGCGTGGACAAATATCTCGACCAAGCCGCGCTCGCGAATCAGACGCGCGTGCGCATTATTCATGGCCACGGAACCGGCGCATTGCGCAAGGGCCTTGGCGAATTCCTAAAGACCCACCCGCTGGTTCAACGAACCTCGTTTGAGACGGAGGAACACGGCGGCAAGGCCATCACCGTTGTAGAATTGCGTTCCTAGGACGTCATGGCGGAAGCGGGGTCATTCGCAGAGAGGGTGAAGCAGCAGGCGGACATTGTTCGCGTGGTGGGCGAATATGTGCGCCTGAAAAAGACCGGGAAAGACTTCAGCGGACTTTGCCCGTTTCATCAGGAAAAAACTCCCTCGTTTACCGTCTCTCCGCTTAAGCAGATTTTTTACTGTTTTGGGTGCGGCAAGGGTGGCGACGTTTTTAGTTTTGTGATGGACATGGAGAAGTCCGCGTTTCCGGAGGCGGTCCGGGCCGTTGCGGAGAAATGCGGGATCGCGATTCCGCGGCCCAGGGAGCGGTCACCGGAGGAACGGCAGGAAAACCAGCAGCGAGCGGCGCTGGTGGAGATGCATCGGGAGGCGCAGGCTTTCTTCACCAAACAAATTTCCGGAACGCTCGAGGGAAAAGCAGCGCGCGCTTATCTCGAGGACCGCGGGCTCGACAGCAAGGCGATCGAGCGATTTGGGATCGGCTATGCCCCGAGCGGCGGCGATGCGCTGACGCGGCTGCTGAAGCAGAAGTATCCGGAGAAGCTGCTCGGCGAATCGGGACTGGTCTCGCGAGGCGAACAGGGCGGCCGGTTATTCGACAGGTTTCGCCGGCGCATCACCTTTCCGATTGCCAATGAGTCTGGAAAGATTGTGGCGTTCGGCGCCCGCGCGCTTGGCGACGAGATGCCGAAGTATATGAATTCGCCGGAAACGCCGATCTACTCGAAGAGCAACGTGCTGTACCACCTGGACCGCGCGAAGGACGAGTTGCGTCGGTCCGACTTTGCGGTGCTGGTCGAAGGCTACCTGGATGCCATTGCCGTGGCGCGCGCGGGAATCAGCAATGTGGTGGCAAGCTGCGGCACGAGTCTCGCGGTGCCGCAGATCAAGTTGCTCGGTCGTTTTACCAAGCGCGTGATCATTAACTACGATCCCGATAACGCCGGCCAGATGGCGGCGGAGCGGTCCGTGTCGCTATTACTCGAACAGGATTTCGAGGTGCGCGTGCTGGCGCTGCCGGCGGTTGGCGACAAGAAGGCCGATCCGGATTTGTTCATCCGTGAAAAGGGCGTGGAAGAGTACACCAGGCTGCTGAAGGAGGCGCCGCCCTACGTGGACTACTTGATTGCGCGCGCGCGAAAGATGGATTTGACGACGGGAGAAGGGAAGAAGCGCGCCGTTAACTTTCTTTTGCCCTATATTCAAAAGATTCCCAATACCATCCTGCGCTCGGAATGGGCCACGCGCGTCGCGCAACAACTTCGCGTCGACGAGCCGGTCATGCGCGCGGCCTTGAGCAAAGCGGCTTCGCAGCGGCACAGTGAGCTAAAGATTCAGCCGGAGTTGGTGGGCCACTCGGCCAAGCCAGTGGAACGGCGCTTAATTCGCATGCTGGCGGAGGCCGCGGGATTTCGCCGCGAATTGGCGCAACGGCTCCAGGCGGCGCAGCTCCATCAGGGGCTGGAGACTGAAAAAGTTTTCGCGGCTCTCGTCGTCCGGGGCTTGGCCGACGAGCCCATCGAGGTAACGGAAGTGGCCGCGCAGCTCGAAGAACGTGACCGGCGGATGCTCTACGAGATTCTGTTTGAAGAAGCCAGTGAGCCGACCTGGGAGGAGGCCCTCAGTTGCATCGAGGCTCTCGAGCACCGGCAAGCCGAACGGGAGCTGGCCGATGTGCAGCGCAGCATCGAGGCGAATCCCCCTATGTCGGAAATGCGCGGGCTGCTCGAGAAGAAGCAGGATCTGATGCGGCGCCTGGCTGCGGCGAGATGAGCCCCTTAACAGAGCAAAGCCTGACTCTCCGAGCTTTCGCTCGATGCCGGACGATGAAAAATTCTTTTTCAAATCCGTGGCCGGCCCGCTCTTGTCCCGGACGATGACACCCTCCCTGAACCAGTCGAGGATGGGTTAATCGTCGGAGGTTGCGGAAGCGTTTTGGACTGAAACGGCCATCGCCGCCAGGAATATTGCAAGGGGCTAAGCTAGGCGGAAGGCGCAGATCGCCGGCGAATCAGCCAACCCGAGGCCACTAGAAGCGCTGCCGGAAGCCAAATCCAGAATAGTTCGCTCTTCACAACTTCCAGGCCCCGGTGGGTGAAGAAACGGCTGACACCGATCGGCGAGACGCGAATCGGCCTCCAGGGAAGAAAGTAGCGGGTGTTATTGCAGGGGGAGAAGAAAGCGACGCCGAGACCGCCGTCGGTCATGGCGTCGAGCAAGCCGTGGCTGGCTATCGCCAGGAAGAAATAGGTCCATAGGGAGAATCCGCTGAAGCCTGGGACGGCTTGCCGAAATGCGAGAAGCGCGACGACACTTGCCAGAAGGGCGGCAAAAAGAAGGGAATGCGTAAATCCGCGATGTCCCCAGAAGTCACCGTAGTGCACGCCGAACCCGAAGCCGATGACGTCGAGATCGGGAATAACCGCACAGAGCGCTCCGATCACCCAGACCCGCTTGGGCGTGCGCGGCCGGTAGAAACAAGCTCCGATGCCGAGGGCTGCCACGGCGTGCGAGAAGACCGAGGCCATCTGGAGTTAACCGTCCTGGTCCGGACGACATCTTACACATAGGGCGGGCTTTTCGGCTGAGCTTGCGGGTTCTCGAGGCCAGCGCATGGAGCCGACCCTCGGCCTGGTTGGCCTGCGGGCAATTTCTTCCACAGCTCTCCACTGATTAAATTGTTGACGAAGACGGACTTAAGCGTGTAGCGTAAAAGGGTTTCGCGAGTAACGGTTTCGCACCTAAATGCATCTATATAGATGTACTTAGAGTCGGGCGGGACCGTACTCTCCAGAGCGCAGCAACGGCGAAGCACGGGGCAACGGCGGGCTGGCAGCGCAGCGCAGCCTAGGGGATTTCACAACAAGAAGAACGATCTGGTGGGGAGATTTCTCCATAGTTCTTTTGGTGACCGCAGAGGAATTGACTGCGCCAGCGTGTCATACTGCCTGTGCCTTTCGCGGAAAAAAGATTCGGCGGCGCTGACCGGCAGCACTTGAGTTTGGGCGTGGTTGCCTGGAGGAATTCGTGGCAGCAGTGGGTCTTGAAGAAAAATATGATGCGGTAAAGCAGCTCATTGCCGTGGGCAAAGAGCGCGGGTATTTGCTTTACGACGAAGTGAACGATTCGCTTCCTGCGGAAGTGCATTCTTCGGAAGAGATCGACGACCTTCTCACTACATTTGAACGGAATGGGATCGAGATTTACGAGGACCAGGCGTCAGCCAAGGCTGCGCGCGCGGTGGAAGTGTCCTCGGAGAGCGGCGATCGCGATGCCGCTGTCAAGGACGAGGCCCATTCGGACGAGGGCGGCAGCGATCTGGATTTGACGCCGGGGTCTCTCGAGAAGACCAACGATCCCGTGCGCATGTATTTGCGCGAGATGGGCACCGTGCCGCTTTTGACGCGCGAAGGCGAAGTGACCATCGCGAAGCGCATTGAGCGCGGGCAGCTGGTGGTAATGAAGTCCATCACGCGGTCGCCGATCGTGATCAAGGAACTGATTGCTGTTGGCGAGGACTTGCGCAAGGGCGCGCGGTCGATCAAGGAAATTGTTCAGTTTGACGACGAAGAGCTCACCGAAGAAAAGATCGCGAACAAGACGAAGCAGACGCTGAAGTACATCGACAAGATCGCGAAACTGTACGACTTGGCGCTGAAGCAGGCGGAAAAACTCGAGAAGACGCCGAAGGCCAAGAAGCGGCCGTACATGAAGGCGAAATGGGCGGTTTCGCGGACGCGCGTGGAGATTTCGGTCGAGATTCGCGGGATTGATTTCAATCCGTTCGAGAAAAAGCGGCTGATCGACAAGATGCGCGGGACCGTCGAGCGCTTGCAGTCTTTGGAACGCGAGGCGGGACGGCTGGAGCGGCGCGTGGATGCCGCGAAAGGCGACGTCGCGGCGGAAGCGCGCAAGGAATTGCGCACGCGCCGGACCGAGCTGAAAGATATTGAAGAGGCCAGCGAGGTCGGGCTCACGGAGTTGAAGCGCACGCTAACGTTTATTCACCGCGGCGAGGCCGAAGCCGAACAGGCGAAAAAGGAATTGATTGAAGCGAACCTTCGGTTGGTGGTTTCCATTGCTAAGAAATATACGAACCGTGGGCTGCAGTTCCTGGATTTGATCCAGGAAGGCAACATCGGCTTGATGAAGGCCGTGGACAAGTTTGAGTGGCGCCGCGGGTATAAGTTTTCGACGTACGCGACGTGGTGGATCCGCCAGGCGATTACGCGCGCGATTGCCGACCAGGCGCGCACGATTCGTATTCCCGTGCACATGATCGAGACCATCAACAAGCTGGTGCGCACCAGCCGGCAGCTGGTGCAGGAACTTGGACGCGAGCCCACTTCGGAAGAAATCGCCAAGCGCATGGACATTCCGGTGTCCAAAGTGCGGAAGATTTTGAAGATCGCGCAGGAGCCGATTTCGCTCGAGACACCAATTGGCGAAGAAGAAGATTCGCATCTCGGGGACTTTATCGAGGACAAGGCCGTGGTTTCGCCGTCGGACGCGGTGATCAATTTGAATTTGAAGGAACAGACCTCTTCGGTCTTGAAGACGCTTACGCCGCGTGAGGAAAAAGTTATCAAGATGCGGTTTGGTTTGGATGATGGCAGCGAGCATACCCTCGAGGAAGTCGGGCAGTCGTTTGCCGTTACCCGCGAGCGCATCCGGCAGATTGAGGCCAAGGCGCTGCGCAAGCTGCGGCATCCTTCGCGTTCGCGGAAGTTGCGGGCGTTTTTGGAAGGACCTTCGCGCGATTATTTGTAGAAAGATCAGCATGGCCTTCTGGTCGCCATGCCTTCGGTTTCTCCGAGGGCGTTTCTATTTGCCGTGGAATTCTGAGATGACCTCAATTTTGCCCACGATGTTCTGATTGAACTCGTGGAGGGTTTCCGCTGGAATCCAGTATTCGAGAGCTAGCGCGCCGCCCACTTTCTCGACGGTGAACTGTGAAAGATAGCTTGTCCTTACGGCGAAACGCTTGACATACCCTACTGACGAGTGGGACTTCGTTGCGTTCCAGTCGCGTGCTATCTGCGTAGCGTACTCTTGGTTCAAGACCGGGTAAAAGATCGGCTGTCCGGGCCGCCGAGGCGGAAAGGCGCTATATCCGGACGCGGCGATGAGTGCAAGTTCGTTCGCTCCGACCGGACGATAGAGAAGTGTGGTTTTTTCCATTCTGGCGATGCCGATTCTTGGAAGTTAGGCGGGAAGCGCAAGGTTTCCGGCGCCAGAGATCATCACCGGACTTTCCCTGGACCGTTGACCACTCCCAGTTTAGCAGGATGTCTCGACTGGCGATGGCTTCTTCGTGTTCTCGCGAGTACCATCCATCTTGTTCGAGCATGCGAAGGACGTCCTCGAACCTTCACCGGCCGGAGCTATGCTCTCGGAGAATCGGCGTCAACTCCCGACGTTTTGCGGTGGGACGCGGGCGAAGCGCGCCGTTAGTCGAAGGATCCATACGGCCACGAAGGCGACAAAACCGAGGACGGCATAGAGCATTTGGTCGGGATCCGGGCGGTGCTCGGGGTCGAGATTGGCCCCTGCCGCGTAATGGAACGCAAAGAGGAGGAGCGCGAGGACCGCGCAGCCGAACCAGGCGAACCAGGTGCTGAAGAACCCGAGTGTGGCTTCTGAATGCTCCGGGCTGAGCCAGTACTGTTTGTTGGGGAGATTGATGAGCTGGGTTGGGAGGCTCTCGAGGATGCGCGGCAGGCCGAATGCGAGGACCGTTGAAAGCACAAGCGCGCCAACGAGCCATGCGAAGAACGTCGTTTTCGATTGCCAGCCGTTGGGAATGCCCCGGCCGTTGAAGTGGGACGCCACACGCTCCGGCAATTGCGGGTAGCAGCGAGAAAAATAGATCGCGGCAGAAATTGCGAGCACCAGGAAAATGCTTCTGGGAAATCTTGAATCCTGCACGGAGTCCTCTCGGATCAGCTTACGAGCCCGGGCCGGCGCCAGCAAGCGGCACGCGACGGTGTTGGTCATATCGAGAACCGGGCCAAGTCCAGGGTCTTTTCTGAGCGCGTGGCAGGCACAGCCTTAGCCCAGGGCGTTTCCGATCTCGCGGCAGCATGGAGGTGAACAATAGAAAACCAGAAAGAAGCGGGTGTTTGTCACGGCGCTGAAGCATATTAAGATGATGCCCCCAGCCGTAAAGCAAATATGAAACCGGTACAAAAGATTTTAGCCGTGGTATTGCTGGCGCTGCTGGCGGCCAGCGTGTATGGATTGCTGCGCACGGGGCAGCCGCCGGGAACGCCGGTGGCCGGCCAGCCCGCGCAGGGCGCTGCGGCCGCACCAGGGCCGCGGGTGGACCAATCGCACCTGCTGACGGCGCAGCGTCTGGCGAAAATGCCGACCAGCCCCGAGGAACAGCCGTTCGCTCAGGAAGCCCTGCGGCTTGCCGATCATCAGTTGGATCTGGCGTATGCGGCGGCGGAGCGCGATGCGGAAGAGCATCCACCGGCCTTGAGCGCACAAGCAAAAGAAATTCAGACGCGATTGAAGAGTGCCGAAGATGATCTCGATGCCGACAACGTTGTGGTTGCGCGCTTGACCGCCGACGCTCTGAAAGCGACCGGCGCTAGAAAGGATGCATTGGACGATCAGCTGGTCCTGGCAACGGCCCATCAAGAGGAACATCAGGATGAAGTGGACGACGCCAAGGCCGACCTAGAACGCGTAGGGGGTGACCCCAAGAGCCGCATTGAGACCATGATCGAGGAACACAAAGCTTCTTCGGAGGCTACCGATGCTTTGCGGGTAAACGTCAGCATCGCCGTCGACGAAACCGGATTGATTCACCGGTTCCAGCAATGGCTGACCCTCCATCAAAAGCAGCTGCTCTTGTGGCAAGCCCAACAAGCAGCGGAATCGGCGGCCGCTTTGCTTTCCACGAGGCACAACGAAATCGAAGCGCAGATCGGAGCGAGAAAAAACAGCTCGGCGCAAGCCAACGGACCGGCGAATACGAAACAACCGGCGGCGAACCGTGAGGCTCCGTCGAAACTGAGCCACGAAAACTCCGCGGAGCTGGTTAAGGCCACAAAGTTCCGCGCGGCCCAGCAGAAAGCCATGTCGTCGCTCGACAAAAGGATGGACGACCAGAAACAGCTCGCCGATAACTATGGTAAGTGGATCCAATTGATCGCCGGGAAACAGAAAGCTGAATTTCACCGTGCCCTGATTGGTGTGATCGTCATTCTTGGCATCCTGCTGCTAGGCGTTTTTTTCGACAGCTGGCTGGAAAAACTGCTCGGAAAGACTGCGCTGGATCGCCGGCAGGTGGAGACCTTGCGAACCGTGACGCGCGTGAGCATCCAGGTGCTGGCTGTGGTGTTGATTCTGCTGGTGATTTTCGGGCTGCCGAAGCAGCTCGGGACAGTACTTGGATTGGCCGGCGCGGGACTTACGGTCGCGTTGAAAGATTTCATCGTCGGTTTCCTCGGCTGGTTTGTGCTGATGGGAAAGAACGGGATTCGGCTCGGCGATTGGGTGGAGATTAACGGAGTGACTGGAGAAGTCGTTGAGCTTGGCATGTTTCATACCGTTCTGCTGGAGACCGGCAACTGGACCGATTCAGGCCATCCGACCGGGCGGCGCGTGACGTTCACCAACAGTTTTGCGATTGAAGGACATTATTTCAATTTCTCGACTTCGGGCCAGTGGTTGTGGGACGAATTGCAAGTGGTTTTGCCTGCCGGACGCGATCCCTACCCGATGGTCGATGCCATCCAGAAGATCGTGCTGGAAGCGACGGCGGAGACCGCGAAACAAGCGGAGAAAGAATGGCAGGGTGTGACGCGCTCGCGCGACACCGCGCATACCCTCACCGCGGCGCCAGCAATCAATGTGAAGCCGGTCGTGGGCGGCGTGGAAATCGCGGTGAGATACATCACGCGTGCGAATGAACGCTACCAGATGCGCGCGAAATTAAACCAAGCGGCGGTGGACCTGTTGGGTCAGAGTTTTGTAGCGCCACCGGCTGCGGCGGCGGAGCCCGCTGCAAAGCCTGCTGGATGAGCTGGTCCGGAGATTCGAGTCGAGGCAGGCGGGGTCGAAACCATGTCCATTCCCGCCGCTGCTTACTTCGCCACGCCGCGTGCGCGAACTTCTTCTGACGTCAAGCCGTACAGTGGCGGCGTTGCTACGCCCAATAGCCAGATGCCGGCGGACGCCGTCTTGCGTCGCCCGTCCGAGGAGCCCGCTCTAAATCTTTCAAATCGCTCGAGACCGCTCCGGATGACGCAGGTTCGAAATGGTTGATCCGTTTTCTCGAGGAGCGCTTGAGACCATCTGCGGCGCTCAACTAGCGCATCAACTGGCGGGCGCGGGAAGCGGAAAGAGTGGCGCCGGCGTAGAGGAGCGCGAGCAAGGTATAGCCCGCAACCAGACTGACACCCTCGGCGACCACGCCCAAAGCGATACTCATCGTGAGCTGAACGCAAGTCGTGAAGATGGCCATGGCGGATTGCGTGCGGCCCATGAAGTGGCGCGGGACAATGGACATTAAACCCGACTGGGCGGTGACTCCGCCGACAGCGCGGCAAAGTCCGAAGATAGCCTGCATCGCGACGGCTCCTGCGAGAAAAGCGACAAACGGTGTGGCCATATGGCCGACGGCAAGCACGGCGCAAGCCGCGACATAGAGCGGCATGCGCAGCGAGCTGCGCAGCTGGCTGGCGATGAGGCCGCCGGTGATGGCGCCGACGGCCCAGCCGGCTTCAAGAAAGCCGAGACCGCGCGCGCCGGCGTGCAGGATGTCATTCACCAGGGCGACCAGGACGACGTTGCCGCTGACGACTCCGGCCATCATGATCGAGTGCGTGACTCCCAAGGAGCGCACCAGCGGTTGTTGTTTAAGATAGGCGAAGCCCTCCTTGAGATCGGCGTAGACCGCCAGAGAGAGGCCAGCTTCGGCAACTTCGGGATTTTCGCCCGATGCCAGAGCTTCGGCGGTGGCTTCGGTCGCTTCGGAATATTCCCGCGGGTATTTCAGATGGTCACGCGGAGAGACGTAACCGCTGCGGACGCAATAGAGGCAGAACGCAGAGGCGAAGTAGGTCAGGCCGTCGATGAACAGGATTCCCGCGATCCCAGCGCGATCGTAGAGGAAGCCCACGACGGAACCAGCGATGAGCATGCCACTTTGCACGCCGACGAGAACGGCGGCATTGGCGCCGGTGAACTGGCTCGGCGGAATGACTTCCTGGACCAGGGCGTTGACGGTGGCCCAGTACATGGCGGAGCCCACGCCGGTGATCAGTGTCATGGCGTAGAGATGCCAGAGCTGGAGATGGCCGCTCCAGGCAATATACGCGGCCGCTAGAACAAAGAAGCCGCGGACGATGTCGAGGGAGACACCAAGATAGCGGCGGTCAAAGCGGTCGATGAGCACACCGCCTAAAAAGGGAATGAAAAGGCCGGGCAGCGTGACGACGATAACTTGCAGGCTGACTTTCACCGTGGAGTGTGTAGCGGCCATGATGTACCAGCTCACGCCGACGAAGTTCATGCCGCTGCCGAAGAGCGAGACGAACATGGCCAGAAAGAAATAACGGAAGCCGGGCTGTGCCCAGATCAGCTTCCAATCCACACGGGTTGTCGTTGCGGTTGCCATGGAGCCCTATAGCTTACTATCGTAGGCGCGCGGTTTTGCGGGCGGAGAAGCGGGCGGTTTATATCTGGGGAATCGAGGCCTTATGGGAAACGAAGTGAAATGCACGGTGCGAGTTGGGAAGGACGTGTCGGAAGGGACGGTGCTGCTCGAAACCAGCGAAATTCTCTTTCGCGGCGGCTTTCGGCTGAAGATTCCGTTTGCTTCGATCAAGTCGGTGAAAGCGGTTGACGGCGAACTGCGGTTCGAGACTGCCGACGGATTGGCGGTGTTCGAGCTGGGGCCTCGAGCGGAGAAGTGGTGCGAGAAGATACTTCATCCCAAATCGCGTATCGAAAAGATTGGCGTGAAACCCGGAGCAAAAATCTCTGTGTTCGGCAACTTCGCAGCGGATTTTTTCGAGGAGGTCAAACCGCTTGCGGGCTCGCTGACCAGGGATAAGGTTCGAGCGGAATGCGATTTGGTCTTCTTGGCGGCCGATTCGCTCAAAGGGCTTTCTGCGGTCGCGAAGATTCGGAAGTCTATGAAAGGTGCTACCGGGCTTTGGATTGTCTATCCCAAGGGGCAAGAGAGCATCACGGAGAACGACGTGATCGCTGCCGGGCGAAAAACAGGATTGAAAGATGTGAAGGTTGTCGGCTTTTCCCGAACGCACACGGCGTTGAAGTTCGTCGTTCCGCTCGACCGACGATAGACCCGAGATGCCCGTCCCGAAAGCACCAGCGGGCAGTTTCGCGTTGGGAGTTCTGAAATTCAGCACTAAGATGGTTTCGTGACCTGTTTATTGGAAGTGCGCGGACTGACCGTGGAATTGCCGACCCCCGCTGGCTGGGTGCGGCCCGTGAATGAGGTGTCGCTGCACATCGATGCTGGCGAGTCGCTTGGGCTGGTTGGCGAATCCGGTAGCGGAAAGACCATGCTGGCGATGGCCTTGATGGGGTTGTTGCCGCCGGGAGCGAGAGTCGAAGGCGAAGCGTTGCTGGGCAAGGATCGCAAGGAGGTCGCGGAGGTTAAGGAGAAGAACGCTCGCGAACCGGGAGTTGCCGGAGGGAAGAATTTGCTGGCCTTGAACGAGCGGCAGTGGCGGGCCGTACGTGGCGGCCAAATTGCGATGGTTTTTCAGGAGCCGATGACTTCGCTGAATCCGGTGATGCGCATCGGTCGGCAGATTGAAGAAGCGATTCGCGCGCATGAATCGCGCCTTGCCGCAGGGGATGTGAAACGCAGGGCGGCGGAGGCCCTCGGCCGCGCGGCGATTCCCGAACCCCAAGTTCGCGCGGAGCAATTTCCTCATCAGCTTTCCGGCGGCTTGCGCCAGCGCGCGATGATTGCCATGGCTTTGGCGGCGGGGCCGCGATTCTTGATTGCCGACGAACCGACGACGGCGCTCGACGTCACGGTGCAAAAGCAGATCTTGGATCTACTCGATCATCTTCGGCGCGAACTGCGGCTTGCTTTGCTCTTTATCACGCACGATCTGGGCGTCGTTCGGCAAGTCGCAGATCGTGTCGCCGTGATGTACGCTGGGCGCATTATCGAGGAAGGTCCGGCGCGCCAAGTGCTGGCGTCGCCGCGTCATCCGTATACGCAAGGTTTGCTGAACGCTTCGCCCACGCTCGAGCGAGGCAAGCTGTCGCCGATTCCGGGCTCCGTTCCGCAGTTGACCGCCGTGCCGCCCGGTTGCGCTTTTGAACCGCGCTGCTCCTTGCGCCGTGCTGAGTGTGTCGCCGCTGTCCCCGATCTTCGAGTCGCGGACCAGAGCCACACCGCGCGCTGCGTTCTGGTGTAGCAACGCGTATGCCCAGCCAGAAGCTATCGACAACAATGCACACCAGCGAAATCCTGCTTGAAGCGCGCGACCTGCGAAAATCCTACCGCCGCGGCGGCGGCGTATTTTCAAAGGAAGCAGAAGGGCCGCGGTTTACGGCGGTAGACGGCGTATGCCTGGCGGTCGAGCGCGGCGAGACATTCGCCGTGGTCGGTGAGAGTGGCTGCGGAAAAACGACCCTGGCGCGCATGCTCGTGCGGCTCATCGAACCGGACTCCGGCGAGCTTGGCTTTCGAGGGAAAGATCTCCTGGCTTTGCGTGGCGCGGAGCTTCGCGCCGAGCGGCGCCAAATGCAGATGGTATTCCAGGACCCCTTTGCCTCTCTCGACCCGAGAATGCGGGTTGCCGAGATGGTCGGCGAGCCGCTGGCCATCCATCATCCGGAGCTCGGCAAAACGGAGAAGCAGGAACGCACCCGGGCGATGCTCGAACGCGTGGGTCTCGGAGCTGATGCCCTGAAGCGCTATCCGCACGAGTTTTCCGGCGGGCAGCGGCAGAGGATCGGCATCGCCCGTGCCCTGATTCTCCGGCCAAAGCTTGTCGTTGCCGACGAACCCGTTTCCGCGCTGGACGTTTCCGTGGGTGCGCAGGTCTTGTTGCTGCTGCAGGAGCTGCAAAGCGAGTTCGGCCTCACCTACATCTTCATTTCCCACAGCTTGCCGGTGGTGGCGCAGATGGCCACGCGCATTGCGGTCATGCGCGCGGGTAAGTTTGTGGAGGTCGGGCCCGCCGAGCAAGTCCTTCATCTCCCGGCCCATGCGTATACCCGGGAACTGCTGGCGGCCGTGCCGTCATTGCCTTCGCGGTAGATCGCCAAGTTCTCCCCGGGCCCGGGAGGCGTCTTCAGTCCGACGAGGCCGGCAACCTCGTCCTGACTCGTCCTGGCAACTCGTCCTGACAACCGGGGCCGGAATAGGCTAGAATCCGCACATTGAAATATTTGTCTAGGTCCCTGCGTAAAGTCTGACAGAGAGTATTTCCAACCTCGTGGTGGAGGATTTTCCGATGGCAACGACAACGGCCGTTTCCCCGGCTGCCAATGAGCCGCAGCCCCAGATGAGCGCGATCAGCCGTATCTTCGGCGTCTTGTTTTCACCGCAGAAAACGTTTGAAGATATTGTGAGAAAGCCCGGATGGGGCTTAGCTATCGCTCTGCTGACACTCTTGAGCCTGGCCGTCAGTTTTGGCATCAATCAGCGGATCAACTGGCGCGAATTCATGAGCCAGCAAATCGAGAAAAGTCCCCAGTCCGCCCAACTCTCGTCCGCGCAGAAGGAGCAGCGGATCGAAGGCGGAGCCAAATTCTCGCCGATCTTCACCTATGCGGTTGGTCTGTTGGGTCCCATCGTCGGCGCGCTCGTTTTCGCTCTAGTGATGTGGGGGGCTTACGCGCTTCTTGGCGGCGTCAGCACGAATTTCACGACCGCCATGGCGATAACTTCACACGCATTCATGACCGGGCTGATCAGCAGCCCGCTCTTTTTGCTGGTGCTCTATCTGAAGGCGCCTGGGACGGTGGACCTGGAAAATCCGATGGCCACGAATATCGCGGCCGTTTTGCCCGATGATTCGGCTAAATGGCTTGTCGCGCTCTGCAAATCATTTGACGTCTTTACTTTCTGGACGCTAATTCTCATCGCCATCGGATTTGCGGTTACCAACCCGAAAAAGCTCAAGGGCGGGAAGCCTTATATGATTGCGTTCGGCGTGTGGGCGGCCTACGTGGTGTGTCGGGTGGGATTTGCGTTTATCTTCTCCTGATACACTCGGAAGGTGAGTTTTTCGTTTGAGGTAACTAAAACCGATCCGACGGGGGCCCGTCGCGGGGTTTTGCACACCCCACACGGGGCGGTCGAGACGCCGTGCTTCATGCCGGTGGGTACACAGGCGACGGTGAAGGGCCTGCGCAACGAGGCGCTCGAAGAGCTGGGCGCCGAGATCCTTCTTTCGAATACCTATCACTTGTACTTGCGCCCCGGGCACGAGGCCGTCGAGAGGCTCGGTGGCTTGCACCGGTTCATGTCCTGGCCGCACGCGATTCTTACCGACTCCGGCGGCTTCCAGGTCTTCAGTCTCGCCGGATTGCGCAAAGTTACCGACGAGGGCGTGCGCTTTCGCTCGCATGTGGATGGCTCGGAGCACCTGCTCACGCCGGAAAAAGCCGCGGAGATTCAGCTGGCCCTCGGCTCGGACATCGCCATGGTGCTCGATGAGTGCATTGAGACCCCTGCGCCGCGCGAGAAAGCCGAAGCCGCTGTCGCGCGGACCACGGCATGGGCTGCGCGCGCGAGAAAGTATTTCCTCGAACAAGCCAGCCGGAACGGGGAAGTTCGGCAATGGCAATTCGGCATCGTGCAAGGCGCTACCTTCGCCGATCTGCGACGCGCGAGCGCCGAGCAACTCCTCGAATCGGATTTCCCGGGATACGCCGTTGGCGGCCTCGCTGTCGGCGAACCGCATGCCTTAACGTGCGCGATGACCGGCGAAGTGACCGCGCTCTTGCCTCGGGACCGCCCGCGCTATCTGATGGGCGTGGGAAAGCCCGAGCAGATCGCCGATTACGTCTCTCTGGGCATCGACATGATGGACTGCGTACTGCCGACGCGCGCCGCTCGTCACGCATGTCTCTATACAAGCGCAGGCCGCGTGCTCATCAAGAACGCGCGTTACGCCCGGGACCAGCGGCCGCCCGATCTGAGCTGCTCCTGCTCCGTTTGCCGCCGCTATACCCGCGCCTACCTTCGTCATCTTTTCGCTGCCGGAGAACTCACTGCGGCAATCCTGGCCACCCACCACAATGTCCACTTTTACCTTGACTTAATGCGCCAAATCCGCGAGGCTATCAAGTTTGGGAACCTAGCGAATTTCTCATCTGAGATGCACGCACGTTATGCTGTAGGCCCGGCCTGAACCTTGGACTGGAATAGCCTGCGAGATTCTTCAAGTGCGCCCCGGCTCAAGCTGGGGAGACCTGCGCGGCAACACGAGCAGAGAATCCGGCAGGCTGTGAGAGCGGGGGCAGGGGAACCCGCCGAGCTGATGCCCTCTCCAGTGAAGCTGGGCCGGCCCGAACTTGGCGAAAGGAACGATGCAGTTCTTGACGATTATGGCAGCGATTCTGTTTCAGGCTTCAGGACCAGCGAGTCTGCTCGGCAATCCCCTGGTAATGATGGTTGTGGTGATGGCCATCTTCTATGTCATGCTGATTCTGCCGCAGCAGCGGCAACGCAAAAAGATGCAGGCGATGATCGCCGCGCTCAAATCCGGAGACAAAGTGGTCACCAACAGCGGCATCTACGGCACCATCAATGGCATTGACGGCGAGACAGTCATCCTCAAAATCGCCGACCAGGTAAAAATCCGCATCGCGCGCTCGGCGATTGCGCAGGTGGAGGCATCGGAAGATGCGAAATAAACCCGCCCGCGGCCAGAGCGTGCGCTCAACCCTCTGACCATGAACCCCAATCTGAAGTGGAAAGCGCTGTTCATCGTTCTCGTCATTCTCGGCTGTATCTATGGTCTCGTGGGGCTGCCCACGTTTCCTACCTCCGTCGCGCAGTTGAAAGATAACTTCTCTCACCAGATCAAACTCGGCCTCGACCTACAGGGTGGCACGCATCTTGTCCTGCAAGTGCAAACGCAGGAAGCCATCGCGCAGGAGACCGACCGCATGGTCGAGCGCGTGGCGACCTGGCTGCGTAGCAAGAACATTCACTACGATGAAGTGCGCCGTGTGGACGACACGCACCTCCTCGTGCGCAACGTTGATTCCGCGCGGCTCTCGGAATTTCGCGACTACGTGAATCAGCAATTCGCGAACTTCTGGGACATGTCGCCCACCGCGGGCGATCCTTCCGCTTACACGCTCACTCTGCGGGGCGCGGCCATCGCCCAGATTCAAGAAACGACCATGACGCTGTCGCTTGAAACCATCGATCGGCGCATCAACGCTCTCGGTCTGACCGAGCCCACCATTCAGCCTCGCGGCGGGCGAAACAGCAACGAGATTCTTGTGCAACTGCCCGGCGAGGGCGATCCTACCCGCGCGAAACAGGTCATCCAGCTTGGCGGGCAACTTGAATTGCGGCTACTCGAGGATCCCGTGGTGTACAGTTCCGAGACCGATGCCTTGAGCAAGCACGGCGGCGTGTTGCCCCCCGGTACAGAACTTTTACCCGGGCGTCCGCAAACCCGCAGCACTTCTGGCGCGCCGGAGGAGGGCGAGGGGTGGTATATCGTGAGCCGCTCGGCGGTCGTAACCGGCGCCGATCTTCGCAGCGCCACGGAAAATCGCAACACCAACAACCCCGGACAATGGTCAGTGAACTTTACCCTCTCTCCCGATGCAGCCCGCCGCTTTGGTCCCTTCACGCAGCAGAATATCGGCCGGGACATGCCCATTGTGCTCGATCATCGCGTCTATTCCGCGCCGGTGATCAACGCTCGCATCGATGATTCCGGCGTGATCGAAGGCAATTTTAGCCAGGAATCTGCGCATGATCTGGCGTTGGTGTTGCGCGCCGGAGCGCTTCCGGCCTCGATCAAGTATCTCGACGAACGCACCGTGGGCCCGTCCCTCGGAGCGGACTCCATCCGCCACGGCGTGCAAGCCTCCGTTCTCAGCTTGCTGGTGGTAATGATTTTTATGCTCTTTTACTACCGGCTGGCGGGGGGCAACGCGGTTCTCGCGCTTATCCTGAACCTGGTCATCCTGCTGGCCGCGCTGGCTTTCTTTGGCGCCGTGCTCACTCTACCTGGCATCGCCGGAGTGATTCTGACCATCGGTATGGGCGTCGATTCCAATGTGCTGGTCTTCGAGCGCATTCGCGAGGAATTGCGCAATGGCAAGTCTCCGGCTTCAGCCGTGGAAGCGGGTTTCGACAAGGCCTTCCTCACCATCATCGATACGCACGTCACCACCGTGGTCTCCGCCTTCTTTCTGTTTCTTTTCGGCACAGGTCCGATCAAGGGTTTTGCCATCACCTTGACGATCGGTTTGATCGCCAACGTTTTCACGGCCATCTATGTATCCAAGACGATTTTCCAGTATCACCTGACCAAGATGGACCGCCAGGGCGAATTGAGCATCTAGGCGGTACTAGGACCTATAGGGCCAAAGATTTGTTGGAACGAAACCAGAGGGTGGTAGCCATCCCAGGCGGAGACTCCCAAGCTGGACAGGGAGGCTATGGGAACAAACCCACACACGCTGGAGTCTAAAGAAGGGAAGTACAAGCCGCATGATCGAGCTATTCAAAGAGCCCAACATCGACTGGATGGGCAAAGCCAAGTATTTCTATGCCCTTAGCGGCATTCTGCTGATTGCTGGCTGGACTTCTATCTTTCTGCATGGCGGGCTTCGTTACAGCATCGATTTTAAGGGCGGCACCAATGTGGATGTGCGCTTCGCCGGGGCCGCCAATATCGACCGAATTCGCAGCGGCCTAACGGCCCAAGGTATTGGAAATACGGAAATCCAGTCGGTGAGCGACATCGCCAATCCCCACTCGAACGAAGTGCTGATCTTCGTCGAACAGAAGAGCCAGGGCGACGAGACCGACGACACCAGCAAGACGCAAGTCGTTAATGCGCTGAACGCGATCTACGGAACCGCCAACTCTTCGAAGCCCGATTTCAATGCCGCCACGCCTTCCTCCCTCTTCGCCTTCCTCACACAGCGTGATCCCCTGCTGCTGTCCACAAACGCCGGCGACCGCTATCAGCAGCTGGCCAAAAAGATCCTGGATTATCGCGACGCAAAGAGTAGTGGGGTACTCACGAATCTCGATGACCTCTCGAAGGCCGATGGGGTTACCCCCGCAGTTCTCTCAGCCTTAAAAGCTAACTATGCGCTGGGTTCGTTCACCATTGTCGGTACGGAGATCGTCGGCCCCAAAGTTGGCGGTGAGCTTCGCCGCCAGGCAATCTACGTTACCCTCTATGCTTTGGGAGGCATGCTGGTATATATTGCCTTCCGATTCCAGTTGGTCTACGGGGCCGCCGCGGTCTTGGCGGTGTTTCACGACGTTTTGATCACTCTGGGCTTTTTCTCGCTGCTGCATTTCGAGATATCGCTGACGGTGATCGCGGCGCTTCTCACACTGGTTGGATATTCGATGAACGATACCATCGTCATCTTCGACCGCATCCGGGAGAACAATCGCTTGCTGCGCCGCGAGCCGTTTCCGGATGTCGTGAACAAGTCCATCAACCAGACTCTTTCCCGGACGATACTAACTAGTGGATTGACTTTTCTCACAGTGCTCGTTCTGTTCCTGATGGGCGGCCAGGTGCTTCGTGCATTCTCCTTTGCTCTGGTGGTGGGGATTGTGGTAGGAACGTACTCCAGTTTTGGCATTGCTGCACCGCTGGTGGTCGCCTGGAATCGTTGGCGCGGCCAAGGCGTGGCGGTTGGCGCCGGACCCGCAGCCGGCAACAAGACCCGCGGAAGCGAAGACGTCGCAGGACGTCTAGCTCCTTCGGGGAGGAGGTAGGAATCATGTTTGAAGATATGGTGCTTTCAGGCAATACCAAGCGGACCAACAAGCCGTGGACGGTGGTTGTATCACTGCTTGTGCAGGCCGTTATCCTTACGGTGCTGATCCTCATTCCGCTGATTTACACAGAAGCGCTGCCGAAAACAATGATGGCGACCATGCTTACCGCTCCGCCACCACCGCCACCGCCTCCGCCTCCGCCGCCACCCGCGGCCGTGGTGCACGTCAAGCCGCAAGTTCATTTGATGGACGCGGGCAAACTCGTGCAGCCCAAAGCCATTCCGAAAGACGTGAAGATTATTAAGGAAGACGCGCCTGAGATGGATGCCGGCGTACAAGGCGGCGTTCCGGGCGGTGTTCCGGGCGGTTCGATGGGCGGCGTCATTGGCGGGGTCATCGGCGGCATGGGCGGAGCTCCGCCACCGCCAAGGCCGACACAGACGCGCATCCGGCAGGGCGGCAACGTAACCGCGGCTATGCTCATCAACCGAGTTCAGCCCGTGTATCCGCCGCTCGCCCGGCAAACGCGTATCTCCGGCACGGTGCGCCTGCACGCCATTATTGGTAAGGATGGCTCGGTGCAGCAACTCGAAGTCATCTCCGGGCATCCGCTGCTGGTACAATCCGCGCTCGACGCGGTACGCCAGTGGCGTTATAGGCCGACGCTGCTCAATAGCGAGCCGGTCGAAGTGGACACCACGATCGATGTGATTTTCTCTCTGAACCAGTAAGCGGTCTGGCGTGCCGGTCGTGGGACAGGCGCGCTGGTCCGGGCGGCAAAGCTTGGCAAACTCTCGCGTTGGCTCCGGGAGACCCGGAGCCATCAGAACTAAGGAGCAAACGAATGGTAGCGACCCTGTATGTGCACGCGGCCCTGTTCCTGCAATCCCAAGCTACGTCCTGGGATCTGCGGAGCATGTGGTCTTCGATGAGCACCCTTCCCCGGATCGTTGTCGCGATCCTTTTTATTCTTTCCATCTATTCCTTTGGCGTAATGATTGACCGGGCCCTGATGTACAGCGCGGCGCGCAAGCAGTCGCGTGTTTTCGTACAACAGGTTGCCGGGGCACTCAAGGAAGGCAAGCTGGACGAAGCCATTGCCATCGCGGAGCGGAATAAGAAGAGCCACATCGCCAAAGTTGTGGCCACCGGCCTTTCCGAATTCCAATCCGCTTCCCAGCAAGTCACCGACTCCGACGTAATCGAAGCGGCCAAGCGCGGCCTGGAGCGCTCCGTGGCCATCGTTCACGCGGAAATGAAGCGCGGTCTTTCGGCGCTGGCCACCATCGGTTCGACGGCTCCGTTCGTCGGGCTGTTCGGCACCGTCGTCGGCATCTTGAACGCCTTCAAGGGCATCGAGACCAGCAAGGCCACCGGACTCTCGGCCGTCGCCGGCGGTATCGCGGAAGCTCTGGTCACCACGGCTCTTGGTCTTCTGGTGGCCGTCCCCGCCGTGTGGGCTTACAACTACTTCACCAATAAAGTCGAAGCCTTCGACGTGGAGATGGACAACTCTTCGATGGAGTTGATCAACTACTTCATCTTGCGTCGCGGCGCGAAGAAATAAGGTTACCCATGGGCTACAAACCAAAAGTCGGCGCTCAGATGGCGGCACCAAACGTCATCCCGATGGCTGATATCATGCTCGTCCTGTTGATCATCTTCATGGTGGTCACTCCGATGTTGCAGAAGAGCCTGCCCGTAGATATGGCCAGGGTCAATAATGCCAAGGAGATGCAGGACGCTGATAAGGATGACGCGATTATCGTGGCGGTTACTCGAGACGGAACGATCTACCTTAAGAATACGAAGATCACTAAGGAAGATATCACCGGGCAGATTAAAGATATGCTGTCCGCCCGTCTCGATAAAACTGTCTACGTCAAGAGCGATGCTCGGGCCAAGTATGGCGATGTGGTCGCGGTGGTAGACGAAATCCGCTCCGCAGGCGTCGATCAGCTGGGCCTCTTGACAGAGCAGAATCAAGATCGCAGGACACCGCCGCCTCAGCCACCCAACGCAGCTTCTCCGTCGGCGGATTGAGACCGCCGGAGAGTCGTTTGGCTGGGATGTTGCGACCATTCGTTTACTGCGTCAGAAGGGCCGCGCCGGATCCCACCTGGCGCGGCTTGCTGGCCTAGAAAGCTGGAGAGAAACGCAGGCTGACAGGAGATTCGCAATGGGAATGTCTGTTGGAGAAAGTAAAGGCGGTGCGATGGCGGAAATGAACGTCGTTCCGCTCATCGACATTTTGCTGGTGTTGCTCATCATTTTCATGGTCATTACTCCGCTCACTCCTCACGGGTTGGACGCGCTCGTCCCTCAGCCCAATCCAAACCAAAAACAGGATATCGAACTGGAGAACAAGACCGTGGTGGTTCAGGTGCTTTCCAATAACAAGCTGAAGATCAACAACGAAGACACCACCTGGGATGGGCTCGGACCGCGTCTAGAAACGATTTTCAAAGAGCGCGCCGAGAAAATTGCTTTCGTCAAGGGCGACAACGATGTACTGTTCATGGAAGTTGCCCGCGCCATTGACATCATGCGCGGTGCAGGAATCGACAGAGTCGGCTTGATCACGGCCAAGCTCGAGGCCGGGCAGTAAGTACTAAGGCTTTCTTTTTACGGCGGCCGAGTCTCGGCCGGCGCAGGGTGTCTAGAGTCCTCCTCGCGGGGCAGGCTAGTTCGTGCGAGGTGAACTCATGGGAATTTCGCTGGGTGGTTCAAAGCTCGGAACCATGGCGGAAATGAACGTCGTTCCGCTGATCGATATCCTGCTGGTGCTTTTGATCATATTTATGGCGGTTTGCCCGCAGATGCAGTATGGTCTTCCGGCGGATTTGCCACGGCAGACGATTTCCGAGGCGCCTCGGCCGCCGGATGTGGTGGTTGTGCAAGTTTTCGGCGATGGCACGCTACGCATCAACCAGGAGCCGGTCGAGTGGCAAAATCTAGAGGCCCGGCTTCAGGAGATTTTCAAGATGCGCGCCCGCCGCGTGGCGTTCCTCCGTGGGGACAGCGCTGTCGAATTTGGCGTCATCGCACAGGCGATCGATGCCATGCGGGGGTCGGGAATTACGACGGTGGGCTTGATGACGACGGAACTCGAAAACGTTCGCTAAATAGTGTAGATTGGCCCCTCGCAGGGCGGATCTGAATCCTCGCAGGGATGGATGCTTCGATGACTTATGCATCAGCTGGTAATGCTCGCCGGACCGCTTCTCTGGCAGCGCTGTTGATCCTCACCGTGGGAGTTTCGGGCTGCAACAAGCTCAAAGCCCGCGACCTCCTGAACAAAGGTGTCGTGGCCTTCAAGGCCGGCAAGTCGGATGATGCCATCGAGGATTTCAAGCGTGCTACGGAGCTTGATCCCAGCTTGACGACAGCGCACCTGTACTTGGCCACGGCCTACGCCAGTTTGTACATCCCCGGCGCTCCTTCTGCGGAAAATAAGGCCCGCGGCGACCAGGCCATTAAAGTATTTAAGGAAATTCTGGATACCGATTCCAACAATCTGAGTGCCATTGACGGCATCGGGTCGCTGGTCTACCAGATGGCGGGCACGCCGACGTACGACCAAAAGGGGTTCGAGGAGTCGAAGACCTACCATCAACGCCACATTCAAATCAAACCAGATGACCCGGAACCGTACTATTGGATCGGTGTGATTGACTGGAATGAGGCCTACCACGCCAATCTCGAAATGCGCTTGGATTACAATAAGAACAATATTAAAAAGCAGGTGCACGAAGACCAGCCGTTGCCCCCTGCCGTTCGTGCGGAATACGCCGCCAAGTATGGTCCTCTCGTCGATGAGGGCATCACCGACCTGCAAAAAGCCATCTCTGTGAAGCCAGACTATGACGACGCCATGGCTTACCTCAGCCTTCTCTACCGCCGCAAGGCGGACATGGTAGACAGTATGGATGAGCGCGCTTCCCTCGAGAAGCAAGCCAACGACCTCCTTGACAAGATCAAGGAGATCAAGCAGAAGCGCCAGGACCTGCAGCAACAGTTATCCTGAGCAGGCTTGCTGAGTCGGCTGCAATAAATCGATTTTCTAACGACCGGGCGCCTCGGAAGGCGTCCTGCCTGTTTTTGGCGGGCTGGGGCTTGGGCCGCTCGCCGGCGTCTTCGCGCGTGGCCCGTTTCCGGCGTATACTGGAACATGCCGTCTCCCCGTAATGTCCCGTTGAGCTTCCAGCGCGACCGCGCGGTCCGCCAAGTGGAAGCCCGCTTTGAAGAACTCCTCGAAAAACTCCGCAAAAATCGTCCTTCCGAAGACCCCTGGGTTGTCCGTCGTGCCTACGAAATTGCTTCCGAGCGCCATCGCGATCAGTTCCGCAGCTCCGGCGATCCCTATATCTCGCATCTTCTGGAGGTCGCCCACATCCTGGCGGACATGCGCATGGATGCTACCACGCTGACCGCTGCGCTTCTGCACGACGCCATCGAAGACACCGAATACCCTGTCGCCCGCATTGAGGAACGTTTTGGACCAGACGTCGCACGGCTGGTCGAAGGCGTTACCAAAATCAGCCGCCTTAATATGACCGCTCCGGAAACCCGGCAGGCCGAAAACGTTCGCAAAATGCTGCTGGCCATGGTTAACGACGTTCGCGTGGTCATGGTGAAGCTCGCCGACCGCCTCCACAACATGCGCACGCTTGAGTACCTCGGGCACGAAAAGCAGCAGCGCATTTCGCGCGAAACGCTGGACATCTACGCCCCGATCGCGCACCGCCTCGGCATGGGCGTCATGCGCGGCGAGCTCGAGGATCTGGCCTTCCGCTTTCTAGAGCCGGAGGCCTTTCTCGCGCTGCAAAAAGAAGTTACCGAAAAGAGCCCTGTCTATCAGAGGTTTTTGGAGGAAGTCCAAAGCACCATCCGCACCAAGCTGGTGGAAAGCAGTATTCCTGCGGAACTCGAAGCGCGAGTCAAAGGTCTCTATTCGCTGCACGGCAAAATCCTGCGGCAGCAGAGCAGCCTCGAACAGGTCTATGACCTGCTCGCCGTGCGCGTCATTACCGATTCAGAACGAAGCTGTTACGCCGCCCTCGGCGTTATGCACCACATCTGGCGTCCGGTTCCGGGCCGCTTCAAAGACTACATCGCCATGCCCCGCCCGAACCTCTACCAGTCGCTCCACACCACGGTGCTGCATGGCGGCCAGCCCTTTGAGGTGCAGATCCGCACGCAGGAAATGCACCGCATCGCGGAGGAAGGCGTGGCCGCCCACTGGAAATACAAAGGTGGCAAACCTGCTTCTGGCGACGACGACCAGCGCATCGCCTGGATGCGGCAACTTATCGAATGGTCGCAAGAGTTGCAGGAACCCGGTGAATTCCTTTCCACGTTGAAAGTGGATTTGGCGCCCGTCGAGGTGTACGCGTTCACCCCCAAGGGCCGCGTCTTGGAGCTGCCCCGGGGCGCCACTCCTGTCGACTTCGCCTACTCCGTGCACACCGAAGTAGGCCATCAGTGCGTCGGCGCAAAGGTGAACGGCCAAATGGTGTCGCTGCGCCATGAGATCGTCAGCGGCGACGTGGTCGAAATTCTTACCAACAAGGGCCACACGCCGAGCCGGGATTGGCTCGGCTTCGTCAAGTCTTCGCATGCGCGCAGCAAGATCCGCCAATGGATCAACCTGCACGAACGCGAAGAAGCCACGGACATGGGGAAGAGGCTGCTGGAGAAAGAGTCCAGGCACTTTGGCCGCAGCCTGAAGAAAATTCCGGAAGCCGATTGGAACAAGCTGATTGCCGACTATGGCCTTTCGAAACAGGAGGACCTCTACGCCGCCGTCGGTTTTGGCAAGTATTCCGCCCGGCAAGTTCTCTCGCGTTTACTGGGCGAGCCGGAAAAGGCCGCGGAGTCGGAAGCGGAAGATCAGAAGCCGACGCTCGTTAAAACCGTCAAACGCATGCTCGGTTTCGGCGAAGCCCCTTTAATCGTCAAGGGCCACGACGACCTGCTGGTCTATCGTGCAAAATGCTGCAATCCGATTCCCGGCGACGACATCGTCGGCTACATCACGCGCGGCCGCGGCGTCGCGGTACATACGCGTGCTTGCCCCAATGTTCAGAACCTCATGTATCAGACCGAACGCCGCATCGCCGTTGAATGGGGAGGCGAAAGCGCCGCTACTTTCCCGGTGCAACTGTCCATCCGCGGCAAGGACCGCGCCGGTCTTCTCGCGGAAATCACCGCGGTCATCAGCGGAGCGGGCTCCAATATTCGCAGCCTCGAGAGCCGCCCCGACCGCCAGAATGCCCGCATCGAAGCCAGCCTCGAAATTGTCGACCGCCGCCAGCTCGAAACGATCCTGGCCAACATTCGAAAAGTCACCGGCGTTTTCGGCGTCGAGCGCGTCTACCAGATTTAATTTTCTTCCGGCTCACAAAACTCTTTGCGCCGGAAAAATCGGCAGGAGCGGGGCCTCGTCTGCCCGCGCTCGGACAGCCACGGACCCTTCCGCGCATTTGTGCCACCGGCGCTTAAACGTGCACGAATCCTTCGACAAGCCGCACCTGTCCCTACTGCCGGGTATCACCCGAGCACACGCCCCCGTTTCCCGCCTCCTTCCACTTACAATAGGAATATGCGGTACCAACGATTGTTTCTCGGTGTGTTTGTCCTTTCCGTAGCTGGCTGCCACCAGCATCCCCTAACGGACTACCGTCCGCTGGACCAAGCGGGGATGTGGTCCAGCAATATTGAGCAGCTCAAAGGGCTCAATACCTCGGACCAGGAGATCGCCCAAGTCATCAAGCTAAAACACGCGGGCATCAGCGACGACACTTGCGTTGAATTGGTGAGCGCCGCACACGTTCGCAAACATCTCTTCATCAGCGGCGATTCCGCTTCCAACCTAGCCGGCGCCGGATTCGCCGAACCGCAAATCCTGGAGATTGCCCGCGCCGACCAGCTCGATACCATCAGCATCGATGCCGTCACTCTCAAGCTTATCGGTCTTTCGGACTCCATCGTGCAACTCGTTCTGCACCGTCATCTGGATGGCCAGCCGGTCATGGCCAGCGCGGAAATTTCGCGACTCAAAAACACCGGTTTGACGGAACGCCAAATCCTCGATCTTATCAATGCAGGAATGACCGACGAACAGGCCGAAAAAGAAATTCGCTCTCGCGAGAGTGCCCGCAATCACAAAGACACCTCTTTTGTGCGTGTCCGCGGCCGGAAGCCGCGCTAATGCCTGTTGTGGCACGCCGGCTCTGAACCCCCAGTTAGCGCTTTTGCTTCTTGCGATTTCCCCGGCTACAATCGACTCGCCTTGGTGTCCCGGTGCGATCTCCGCCTGTTTCTTTCTGTGCTTCTCGCACTAGAAGGTTTTTGGGTTTCCGCCTGCGCCGTCGCGCTCGGGCCGGGCTATTCCATCGAGAACCAGGAAACTCGAGTGCAGTTTTTGCCCGGCCCCGATCCCAGGATTCGCGTCGACTCGGACTACCAGCTGCGGAACACCGGCAATCGACCTCTGGCCACCCTCGAATTGCGCCTGCCCGGGCGCCGCAGCTTTCACCTCGCCCGAGCGCAGGCCTCCTGGGATGGCGTGGCCCTCGCCGAGCCCAGCTCGCCGGTAATCCCCCGCAACACGTTGCTCACACTTCCCGGACGATGGAACGTCTCTGAACGTCACACTCTCCACCTTTTTGCGGAATTCCAGACTCCCGCTCCGGGCGAAACCGGTTTGAGTTTTACTTCCGATGCGTTTTTCCTTCCGTCCGAAGGCTGGGCGCCAGAGTTGCTTCCCTCGCAGGGCTTGTTCGCTACCGGAGGCGTTCCTCCAAAGCAGTGGCGTTTAGAGGTGCGCGTGCCCGATGGGTTTCTCGTGCACTGCAGCGGCCGTCCTCGAAAAACGTCGCGTAGCGCCGGCGAAATCACGGTTCCGTATGTCGAACGTCCCGAGGATCGCTATCCCTTCGTCGTTGCAGGCAGGTACAAAGAAACAGCCCTGGACACCGGCGCAGGCCACCGAGTTTATCTCTGGACGCGAGCGCCAGAACACTCCCCGCGTTTCGACCAATCCGCCGATGGTCTGGTCCGCGCTATCCAGGCTTACGATGCGACATTCGGCGCGCGCTCCCAAAAGCTCCAGCCGCTCTGGATTGTGGAATGTCCCGTTCTGGCCGGCTGCTTTACCTCAACGGAATCTTCCTACGCCAGTCTCTTGAATGCCGAGCCCACTGCCGTTTCCTCTGAGCTGGTCTCGTCCGACACCCTGCTAATCGATTTTAACGGCCGAGCGCCAAGACTTGCGGCTGCCGCACCCGCTCTGGCCGCCAGTTGGCTGGGTTACGGCCAGAACCCCGGCTTCTACCAGCAGCAGCCTCCGCTTTCGGCTCTGCCCGCGTTTGCCTCCGCACTGGGACAAGAAGCCCTCGATGGTCCGTCCTCTCGTACCGAGACAATCCGTCGCGCCTTGCGTATGATTCCCAAGAGCGTCGTTCGGCGCCAACCGGAGGATCAAAACGTTCTGCGGGCAAAGAGTTTCCTTTTCTTCTACGCTCTCCAGGAGCGCTACGGACGGGAGGCCTTCCGCCAGGCCCTCGACCACATGCTCTCGGCTCGCCAAGGACGGGGCTTTAATCTCAACGATCTCATCGCCGCGTTCGAACAGGAGACCCATCAGAATGTCGCGGAGTTCGTACGTCTGTGGATGAAACGTCCCGGCGTTCCCGAGGAGTTTCGCGCGCAGTATGAGGATGCCTCTGCTTCTAGCGCCAGCACTTCCAAGGAGACCATGCCATGAGAGAAATTGTTCTGACCAATCGCGGTCCAAAACCCATCGGACCTTATTCGCAAGCCATCAAGGTCAATGGACTTCTCTTCGTTTCCGGACAAGTTTCCATCGATCCGCAGACCAATGAATTTGCCGCCGGAGATATTCAGCAGCAAACGGAACGAACCCTGGAGAATCTGAAAGGCATCGTCGAAGCGGCGGGAAGCAAACTGAGCCACGTCATAAAAACTACGGTATTTCTAAAGAACATGAGCGATTTCGCCGCAATGAACGAGATTTACGCGCGCTACTTTTCCGTGGCTCCGCCGGCCCGCTCGACGGTGGAGGTCGCGCGCCTGCCAAAAGACGCCCTCATTGAAATGGAATTGATTGCCACGGTTTGAACTGCCGAGCGAAACAGATTACGGACGGTCGGGGCTCTCCATAGCCTCTCGAACCGCGAAGAACGTCACCACTCCGACTCCCGCAGCGGCATACCACATAAACTTGCTTTTGGCCGCTTTCAGCGGCGACGCGCCAGATCCCTTGGTCCCTGATCCTTGTGGCGGCGGCTGGTTCTGGGCTTCACTCTCGGCCGGATCCAGCACGATGTGGAACGCGCTGCCTTCCGCTATCTCACGGGAATCGTCGCCCACCGTGACGGTCAGCGCTCCCCGCGTGCACTTCACCAGCAACTGCTTTGCGCTCAGCATGGTCACTTGCCCGATGGTAGGTTCGTCGGACTTTGGCTTGATCACCGCGGTGGCCGCATTCAACGCAAATGCTTTCGCATTGGCCGTCGAGAAAGTCGCAGATCCCCGCAGCAGCGTGGCCTCCGGCACCCCGCCATCTTCATTGACGGTGGCCACGGAAGATGCAGCAAGCAGGAACCGCGCGGACGCTGTGCGCAATTGCACGCTGCCGGCGTCTGCCGTCCTGAGATTATCGCCGGCGAAAATGGTTGTACCCACAGCTGCGCCCGCTCCGCCGATACTCGCGCGCTCCGATGCCACCACCGTTCCCAGAGGGCCACCTGCAGCGCCCCAGACCGGAGTCATCAGTAAGCCAGATGTCAAGATGGCAGCAATAATCTCCCGCGAGCGCGCCATGTAAGTCTCCAAGAGGGCTACCTGCAAGAATACGCACAGCTTCCCCCGCCGTCAATAAAGAATCATCCCCCGGGCCAAAGAATCTTTTGCCTAGAATTGCCAGCCTCCTCTGGCTGTAGCGCGCTTCCGCTGCTACAATGCATGCCAACACATGGCTGACTGGAAACAGATCACCGCCCGGATTCGTCGGGCCCGCACCGGCAAGGACCCCGTCGGGCAACTTTCTGGTTTGTACGAAAAAACCCGTGACGCCATGGTTGCGTTTGAGCTGGCACGCTATTTCGAAACCGCCGGTCAAAATCCCGAAGCCGCCAAATGGTATCTCGCCGCCGCGGAACGCTTTCGCCGCGCGGATTGGAAAACCAAGGCGCAAGAAGCGGCGGCCAGACTCGGCGCGGAAGCTGTCGCTGCTGATCCAGCTCATTCGTCAGACGATCTTGTAGGGACACCCCTTCCTGTTGGCGATCCCGAGCCCTTGTCAGAGCAGGCTTCTGCCCCCGCGGAATCTTTGGCCGCTCCCCCGGAATCCGAAACGGAAGCCGAGGAGTCCTCCGCGACGTCCGCCGAAGAATCCGCCGATTCTCCTGACAAAAAACCCCGTCGCCGTGGCCGCCGAGGCGGCCGCAATCGGCGAAAGGGCGAAGCTCCCAAGGGCCCGGCCGCAGTCTCTGCCTCCCGCGCCCCCGACTCGGCAACTCCAGCGAAGGGCTTGCCTGCAAGAGTATTCGACGAACCGGCCGGGCCCAGACCTTCGCGGGCCGCCGAGAGTCCCACGATCCCCGCACTCCCCATCGAACCGATTGGCGAACCTGGCGGGCCAAGCGTGCGCGGCCGTTCCGGCGATCCCGGGCTGTCCTCTCGATTGTCGCTTCTCGAAATGCAGCTTCGCCGACTGTTGACCTGTCCTCCCGTAAAACTTAGCGAAGCGGACCACGCTCCGGTCGGTCCCGGCGTGTTCGTCCTCACCGATTCTGACCTCACCAGCTACTACTATGTCGAAGCGTGCCAGACTCTGCGCATCGCCGTCGGAAATCTTTTGCGCGGTGGCGCAAGCCGCCGTGGCGCGGATTCCCTCAAGCCGCAACTTGCCGAACATCTGGGCATCCCCGAATCGCGCGTGACAAAATATCTCGCCGATCACTGCGTCGTCCGCTGGCTCCAACTCGACGAAGGCGCTTCACACTTCGCCCATTTTGTGACCGCCATCATTCGCCCCACGCTGAACGAGTAGTCCAAAGAAAGCTGCACTTCTCTCGGCCTCTCCGCTCGAACCCACCTGGCCGAACGGTCTAAACTTATAGCCCATTCGCACTAGAACGAACTCCCACCGGCGCCCTCCGGACTACCGTTCCCTGCACCCAATTACCGTTCAACCTCCATTTTTGACGGTTCGCTGTATCCCCCTGGCATCCCGCCCGTCTTCCCGTCAAACTATAGGCGTAGAAAGACTTATTGGACGCACCAGTGGAAAATGGTACGGTACCGGGAGCCCGGGGGATGTTAAGGGCTCGGTTTTTCATCCAAATTCAGT